>Ga0172381_10004708_pt1 | contig 14036 bp, 35 predicted proteins | sample Leawel6488metaG_FD_119754 | JGI IMG/M metagenome (GOLD analysis project Ga0172381, IMG submission 119754) | Leachate microbial communities from a municipal landfill in Southern Ontario, Canada - Leachate well 64-88 metaG | ecosystem: Engineered > Solid waste > Landfill > Unclassified | place... | reverse complement strand
TGTGAGTTCTGGTCAAACTGTCACAGATTCTTTTCCTATTGAAGAATTTGATAAATGGTTGGATAATGATTCGGGGGATTCTAATGGTAATATTTGAAAAAATGTATGATGGCAATAATATTGACGATATTTGGGAAGACATTTATTTTTTTATTGACAGTGGAAAACTTGATATTGATAGTGCCGGGATAATGATTGGTCATATAAAGATGTCTCTCGAATATAAAAATGGGGATATTAATAAAAAGGTTTTTGAAAATATATATTATGGAAACCATCTCATCGATCTTGGGAAAGACCTTGATTCTTTTCTTAATAATGATGATATTGATACTGACATTAACGGGGAAATTTTTGGGGATGTAAAGATATTTCTTGAATATAAAAAAGTATGATGAAATTTTAATTGGGAGAAATGTTAATGGTAATATTTGAAAAAATGTATGATGGTAATAATATTGTTGACATTGAAGATGATATCTATGAAATTCTTGAAAGTGATGAAATTGAACAAGATTCTCATGGACTTATTGTCGGAAATATTAGGGTAACTGTTGAATACCTCAAGGAGGATTGATGCGAGTAAAATTGGTATTGCTTAGAGGAATTCCGGGGTCAGGGAAATCAACTTTGGCCAAATCTATGAAAAATTTTATTCGCCTTGAGACAGATATGTTTTGGGGGCCAGAGTATAAATTTGATGCATCAAAACTTCCTAAAGCTCATGATTGGTGCCTTCGAAAATGTGCTGAACATATGAATTCTATTCAGAAAATTTTGGATATCCATAATAAGTACAATAAAAATCCTACAAATGGGGTTATATTTCCTCCCCCAACTTTGGAGGGGATTGTTGTATCAAATACTTTTGTAACAAAAGAATCTCTTCGACCTTATTTTAGATTGGCAAAAGATTATAATGTAAAACCTTCTGTTTTTACTTGTCAAGGGAAATTTACAAATGTTCATCATGTGCCTGTTGGCGTTATTGAGAGAATGAAAAGTAATTTTGAGTTTGACATCCAATCTTTATATGAGGAAAGTTATGATTGAACTTTTCATGTCAAAAATAGGGAAGATTGTGTATGGATATATGGAAAATCCAGATAATTGGAAAGTTTTTGATGGAAAGGGAACAGAGGGAATTATAACTCATATCCCATCTAAAACAAATTTTTGGGTTGGTGGAGGATTTTTGTTTTTTGATGGGATAAATATGAAATTTGAAACCTTTAAAGTTTTCAATTTGATTGACAAGATTGTAATATGGAATAGGTATGTTAAGGTTATAAAATACCACAAATTGCAATATAATGACATTGAAGATATTAATATTTTTATAGAAAAAATAACTGGAGAAAGAAATGAACTTGGAAGAATTTAGAATACGGTTAAATTTTATATGTGATCAATATGGGGGATATGGTAGAAATTCTTCATTATACACAGACGTTGTTTTGAAAATTTATGATCCAGAAATTGGATATAAATTTATTGATATTGTTTCAATGTATGTTGGAGATAATCAAGATTCTTTAAACAAGTTTATTTTAATTCCAGCTAAAACAAATCTTCAAGAAGCAGATTCTGATGGAATTGGAAAATTGTTGGAAGATAACCATAAATTGGTTGAGAAAATTAAACAATTGGAAGAACATCTTTTGGCAAATAGTTTTGATGATGAAGAAGAAACTGAAAAACCAGAAACCAGAAATAACGATAGAGAGTTTATTGATCAAATAAATGCACTCAAACTGGAGAATGAAAGGTTGAAAGATCAGATCAGAATATTGAAACTTTCAACTGTTGTTGATGGCAAAAAGAAGGTTACTAAAGGAAGACCAAAAAAACAAAATCCAGAAATCGAAAATGATTGAAATTTTGGATTTCAAAAAGATGATATTAAATGTTTTTTAAAAAGTTGATACAGCTATGTCTCAGAAATATCCTGTAGTTAGAGTTAAATTTGGTGATACACTTGTTTTTAAGAGGAAATGTCTCCAGTGTGGATATTTGTTTGATATAGGCAGTAGGGACAATGACGTTGTGTTATGTAGTAAAGAATGTAAAAAGAAAAGAAGATATTTTTCTGATTATTTTAAGCGACAGGCTGTTTTTAAGGAGAGATATAAAAAAGTTAATATTCCAAAAAAATGTTCAGTTTGTGGAGAAGAATTTCTTGGGTGGGAAACACAAAAAACTTGTTCATTTGAATGTAGAACCTTTTTTTTGAGAGAATATTTGGCGACCCCTAGACCAAAGACTGAAAAAATTATCATGAGAAATAGGATAAATTCTGTATTAAATTCATGGAAAATGACTTTATTTGCGAAATATCGAAGGGGAGAAATTTCCAAATTACCATGTCTAAAAACGTCAGCTTTTCTGGAAGAATTTGGATTGAATGACATTTCTGAATTGAAAGATATTTTGGACAATGGTGGGTGGTAAAAATAAAATGTAATAAAATCAATATGTTACAATTTTTATTACATCCAGTGTTTTTTTAATTTGACATCTCCCCATAAATTTTGTATTGTTCCCTTATCAAATAAACACAGGGAGCACTTACCATGGATTGTCTTGACGAATTTGAATATGAACTTGGTGGATTTATTCCGGTTATTATTTGCTTGACATATTTTGATGTGCAGGAACCTATGGCAAATCCTTCAACTGATCTCGAATATCATGGGTATAAGGACATAGAATTTGAGGTATATTCTCGCAGAGGCCGTAAGATTCCGGAATGTATGGAAATGTTTGTTAAAGAAGATAAAAAGGAAATTATCTCCATTATAATGGATCGCCACAGAAAGGATATGAAAGATTTTATGGAAAGTTCTTACGATTTCTGATTGACATCCTGAAATATTCTGGTATACTTTAGAAAAATTGAGCGTTAATTATTTCATGGAGAAGGAAATGGAAACTGTAGCTGATAAGACCGGAGTGTTTCAGGAAGGTAAAAAGTTTGTTGCTTATAATAGTGGCGTAATTGTCACTTCCGCTTATAATCATCGTCAGGCTGAAATTGCTCTTGAGAAGGCTATGGGAATTTATGTTGATGGTCGTTCTAAAAAGAGTAAAAATGAAAAGAAATATGGGACTCTTTCACAGAGGGAACAGAAATTTCATGTAAATAAAAGATTTGATTTTCTTGAAAAGGCTGTTCAGATGGTGGCCGATGGTGTCCAACCGTCTGTTATTATCTCCGGTCGTGGCGGTGTTGGAAAGTCTTATAGTGTGACGAAAACTCTCAAAGATTTTGGTCTGATGGATATGTCTATGTCTGAGGACATGATGGGAATTGATAATCCGGAAGATTGTTTTATTACTTTGAAAGGATATTCTACTGCAAAAAGTCTTTATAGAACTTTGTACGAAAATAATGGAAGTGTAATTATATGTGATGATATGGATTCTGTTTTTAAGGACAATACTTCCATTTCTATTCTAAAAGCTGCTCTTGACTCTTATAGCAATAGGGTCATTCATTGGGGGGCTGAAATGCGAGGGGATGATAATCTTCCTCGTACCTTTGAGTTTACTGGACGAATTATTTTTATTACCAATCTTAATTCAGATGAAATTGATCAGGCTGTTGTTACTCGATCTATGGTCATCGACTTGGCTATGTCTCCTTCCGAATTGATTGATCGGATGATGGAAATTATAAAGTCTCGTAAATTTCTTCCTGAGTATTCTATGGAAGTAAAGTTTGATTCCATTAATTTTATCGATAAAATGAAGGATGAAGTTAAAGAATTGTCATTGAGAACTTTGATTTCTGTGTGTAAAATTCGATATGAATTCCCCAAAGAGTGGGAAGAAATGGCTGCATACATCATCTGTAAGTGAGGAAAAATAAAATGGCAAAAAGAGAATTTCCTGTTGACCTTGTTCGTAAACATTGTTATGATTATTTGGAAGATAGAGAGATAAGGATTCAAGTTCGAAGGGAAGAAGCTATACTTCGAGTGATGAAAAAAGAAAAGCATTTTTGGTCGAGAAAACCATACACAAGGGATGAAGCAATAAATTATTTGAAAACTGTTCCTAATCTCATTCCCGAGTGGTATGCTATAGGGTGGTCGGGGTTGCGTTGGAAAGGTAGAGTTGAGGACATTATTCAACTCTGTTCGGCAGAAGGGTCTGACACAATTGTGTTGGATGAAGAAGAAGCATCATTACTTTTTTAAGGAGAATTTATTATGGAAAATGAGGTTATGTTTAAACATGTAAGAGGTAAGAATCCTGATGGAACTATTAGTAACATGGGAGGGATGACTTTGGCATATACTTTTCTTCAAGGGGGATATGTTAAATTCGCGGTTGCGGTTTGTCACCCGAATGATAATTTTGAAAAACGTATTGGTCGGATAAAATCTGCAGGGCGTCTTCGATCAGCTAACTATGCAATTATTAGAAAGTTTGAACCGCGTGATGATCTTAATAAATTTCTTAGGGCGTTCAATTACGAATATCTTGAAGAATTGCGCGGAACTTTTGGATTTCCTAATTGATTATCTTTGGGTGGGAGTTAAATATTCCCACCCAAAACTTTTTACTTGAGAGGGTATATATTATGGAAGATATTAAATGTTATGTTCAAGATGACGGATATAGTGTTATAGAAATTGATCAGCAGTGTGGCTCTTGTTCTGGAACTGGTGTGTATAAAGGAATTGCTGAGAAAGATGGTGTTGGGGTAGTGTGTAATACTTGTGATGGTACAGGTCGAAAATTATTTAAGCATTTTTATAAAGTTTTTGAAGGTCGAAAGATTCGTGATGATGTCGATCGTGTATATCGTCGAACTAATTATGTTTTGAGAACAGGGAAAATTGTTTTCAATAAAGGAACACTGAACGAAGTGGAAATTGATATGGATAAAGAGGGGGTTAGTTACTTGGAATTCCTTCAAGGTAAAATGCCAAATTATATTGAAAAATTGCAATGTCCTATGCTTGCAGACCAAGGGGCATGTCATAATATTCAAGGGTTTGTTGAAAGGTGTAATAAATTGAATGATGGTTGGTTGGGATTTATTCCTGAGTGTAAGTATCTTGGAAATAAATCTGACTGTTGGAATCTTTTTAATACTGTGAAGATGTCTTGATTGAATTTTATACTTGACTCCACGGATTAAAAGATGTATATTTCCCTCATGATTAATTCTGACGGAGTAAAAAAAATGAACGTTCCAAGAAATGTTACGGAAATTTGGCATACATTGGAAAAGGAAGGATTTCCAACCTACCTTGTCGGTGGTGCTGTGCGGGATTTTCTAATCGGTGTAGAACCTCACGATTTTGATCTTGCAACTGCTGCAACTCCTGATCAGATTAAGGATGTAATTTCTCGAAATTTTTCCGGAACTCCTTGTAATTTTGTGGGGGAAAGTTTTGGTGTTGTGATTTTTGATGGGATTGAAATTGCAACTTTTCGGGGGGATACCTATGGGGATTCGGGTAATGATAAGGATGTTGTAATCGAATTTCTGGACACTATTGAGGCTGATCTGTATCGTAGAGATTTTACAATCAACGCCATGGCTATTAGTATTTCTGGAGAGTTGATTGATCCTTGGGGTGGATATGATGATATTGAATCCCATACACTGAGATTTGTTGGGGATGCTAATGCTCGTATCAGGGAAGATGCGAACAGGCTTATTCGTCTCTGCAGGTTTGCAGCAAAGACCGGATTTGTTATCTCTCAGGACACTGTTACCGCTGTTCAGGAAAACCTTCATCTTGTCAACTCTATTGCTCCAGACAGGATTGGCAAGGAAATTAAGAAGGCAATGGAATGTGAGAATGCTTCTGCTTTTTGGGGTTCTCTTCATTTCACTGGAATTCTGGATATTATTTTTCCGGAACTTGCGGATTCGTTTTGTCATGATGGTGGACAATTCCATCTTGAAACTGTATGGGACCATCAGATGGTTGCAGGTGACACTGTATCGACAAGATTTCCTATCGTGAAGCTTGCAGCATACATTCATGATGTCGGCAAGCCTAGAGCATTCTCGCTTGCAGCAGACGGTTCCTTTATTGGTCATGAAAAGATCGGGTCGGATATCATTACTGAAAGATTTAAGTTTTTTAAGTTTAGTAATAATGAAATTGCCCAACTTTCTGGTCTTTGTCGGTTTCACATGAGACAACTGCTTGACCTTTCTCCGAAGGCTAGAAGGAAGCTCAAGAAAGACCTCAGTGATAATAATCTTTCTTGGTCTGATCTTGCCAGAATTAGGGTTGCTGACACCAAGGCAAATCTAAATAATGAAAGATTTTCCTTTACAAAGATTAAGAATGTGGTAAAGTCTTGTACAGATGTTGAGGATATTCCTCTCAGTGTTCACAGTCTTCCGGTTAGTGGGAGTGATCTTATTTTTGAGTGGCAACTTGAAAGAGGTCCGGTTGTAAGTAGACTCCAAAAATTCCTTTTTCAATGGGTTATCGATGAGGGGAATTTTGATCCGGACTGCATCCTTCTAAAGTCTAAGGAGTTTTTTGATAATGAGTATTAAAAAAAGGTTGAAAGAATTGGATGAACTTTTAAAATCTTTTAGAGATGTTAAGGAAAGGTATGGTAGGATTGATGATCTTCCTCTTTATTTTAAGATAAAACGGGAAAGGGATTTAATTGCATCACAAATTGGAAAGGGGAAAAATAAATGAATTATCTTCCTAGAATTACCGGAATACTAATTCTCACGATTTTGTTTGGTGGGTCATTTTGGATTTATTTGGGGGAAGATTGGTGGATTACTATACTTTCTATTATCATTTCTCTTGCCGGAGTATGTTTGGTTGCCATTGCATTCTTTCTTATTACAGAAAATTCATTTAAAATATTCAAGTAAGGAAAAAGTAAAAATGCCGCTAATATCACCATACAATAAAGCTCGAATTGTCGATTTTTATCATAAGATTTTTTTTAATATTATTGGGGTGTTTTTAGGGATGTTTGGAATATCGCTTTTGTGTTATTACGTTGCATTTTTACTTGATATTCCTATTACATTTTTAACATGTTTAAAGCATTGTTCCATGTGTTTTGGTATTATATTTTCGCTTATTGGTGGATTTTTCCTTGCATGTGATTGATTTAAATAAAAGAGGATATTATGAATAAATATTTACCTAGAATTGTGTGTGGATCGATACTTTCCTTGGGGTTGGTGTCATTTCTTGTAGTATATTTTTCTTCTGTATGTAATGTGAGTTTTATAAAATCTGCCATTATCTTACTTGTTATGTTTGCTGCTGGCAGTATTTTATCTTTTCTTTTGATATATTTAATTGAATGTGTAAAGTATAATACATTCGATCCTTTTAAACATTACAGGTCGGATGATGACAATTTATGATTTGATGTTAATATTTTTAACATAAAATATGTTTCCGACAAGAATAAAAAATCTTGACACCCCGAGATAAATCCGGTATAGTTCCCTTACAAAATGTGATTGAGATCAACTTTTGCCAAGAGGATGTTATGAAAGATTTATATCACACTGTTTCTGAAAAAATTGCCGAGACTCAAAATAAACTTGCGGAAATTGGTTTTCCTCGTATTGAAATCGACTTAAGCATCGAACGGCTCAAACCCGGATTTGCCGGTATTGCTTATTGTGCCAGTGAAGGGTTTATGAATGCCGATGAATGTAGCAAAAAGGCCGGTATTAAATATTATACAGAGCCAACCATTAAGATATCGTGTGATTATCTCGATGAATGTGAAGAAGAAGTTTTGAATAGGACTGTTCCACACGAGGTTTGTCATGTGTATGTCCACAAATATTTTACCAGAGCAAAACAGGCACATGGACCAGAGTTCCGTCGATTGATGAAGGCTCTTGGTCTGGATGGGTCAACGTACCATAAAATGAAACTGGAAAATGGTCCTCAAAGAAAGAAGAATAAAAAACTTCGGTTTGTATATGTTCGTCCTAGCACTGGAGAAAAAATTCATGTAACAAAAAAAGATCATGAAAAATCACAGTCAGGAAGGTATACTTTCAGTGTAAAGGGTGAAGTTATCAAGTTTACTGGTGAATCTGTTTACATTCTATAAGGAGAAATACAATGACTTTTCGTGAAAAGATCAAAAAAGAGGAAGCAGTCCTTGGCGCGTATGACATGGGGGGTAAGATTGCTGTTGCATTTCTTATTGAGGTTATGTATAAGAATGGAGTTGTTCGGGAATTTTGGTGTTCCGAATTTACAAAAAGTCACGGAACATATACTTGGGTGTCAATTTTTGCAGGTGACTGTCCTATCTATATGAACGCAGAGGATGTTTCTTCTGTGTGGCAAAAAGATATGGTAATAGTCACAGAACTTGATTATAAAAACTCTCCTTTGGCTTTGTCAATGTATAAAAAAGTTTTTGAGGGGGAATGATAAATGCCTCATTTTGTTCCTGCAATTGGGTCGAGAATTTTATATGGATATCCTGTGGGTAAAAAAGCCCGTCCATATATAATTATTGGATACAAAGATAATAATATAGCCGTTATTCAGGACGTTGAAACCGGAAAGGAAGATTATATTATTATGTTTTTTTACAAATATCGGGTATGGTTGAGTGGATATGAAATTGAATGGAATCCTAACATATTGGTTTTAGGGTAAGGAGAAATATGTTTAATAAATTTTTTGTTGTTGGTGAATGGGATAAGGTTTATGATAAAGATGGCGAATATATCAGTATGGATGAAGTTGATCCGCTTATTGACGCTTTACAGTGTGCAAGGTATCTCCTTGAAAATCCGGGGTGCAATGATGATGTGAAGAAAGAATATCTTCGCCATGTTAATAATACTTTGGAGAAAATTGGCAAATGAAAACTGACGAGATGGCATCATTAAAACAACAAGCTCTTGTTGCTTGTTATGATATCTTTTTTGATTTTTCTGAACAAGAAATTTCAAAAGAAAACACAAGTATTCGGTATGCTTGGACTATTGGACAGAAATATTCTAAACAAATTGTAAATAAGATAAACGATGAAAAATAATACCGCCATAGTTATAGTTACGTTGTTAAGGTGTATTGTGGCAATTGCTGCATTTTACTTTGCATTTTTATTGGCGGCACAGGAACTCGATGGTTGGGGATGGTTTATTGTTATAGGAATGTTTGCATCAGCTTTCACCGTGACATTCAGTTCAGACAAGGAAAATAAATGAATGCTTGTTATTGTTGTTTATCTCATGATCTGGAGATTCTACAAGAAAATGATGAATATTATGTTCAATGTAAATATTGTGGAACAAAGGGAACAAAGATGGATTCTATAGCATCTGCTGTAGAAAATTGGGATTCCTGTGATAATAGATATGAATTTTTTAATATTATCCGGGAGTGGAAACATTCAAAAGGTAATATATGACATTTAATGAAGAACAATTATATCACATATCATTTGCATTAGAGAATAATCCAGAGTATTATGGATTTCATAAGGATTTTTACGCTCGACAGGATGAAATTTTTAAAATAATTGAAAAAGAATTGGAAAAAATCAAAGAGGACCATAATAATGACTGATTCTACTGTCGATGTTTATGATGAAAATGGTGATTTGATAGTTACAATTTATGGTAAATATAATGGATATCCATCTTTGTTGGGTGCAAAGGTTTTTGAATTTCTTAAAGATCGAAAACTTATAGACACTTTTGTTGGTGTTGAAGATAATATTAAAGTTTCTAAAGGAATGTGTTGTCTTGCTGCAGAACTTGTTGGACATCTTAAAACTGGTCCGGGGGATATATACTTGATTCCTCAACATATTATTATTGATGATCTCGCTTTCACATATAATGTATATCCAAATTATATTAAAGTTTTTAACCATAAACATCGATTGATTTTTGGTGGGCCATGGGAAGATTTTGGGGTTTTTTGCGAACCCTCCGAATAATTTTTATTGACTTCTATGTAGGATTTGTTATAATAGCCTCATCAAAGATTGAAATTTATATTGGCAAAAATTGAGAAAGGAATTTGACATGAGATTGAAAATTATTACCCCTCTTGGTGAGTTTTATAGTGAATATGGCGAATATAAAGAGGAAGAATTTGAAAAATTGGAAGATGCGTGTAAAAAAGTTCTTACCTCATGTAATACTTTAGATTATGTGCGATTGGATATCATGGGGAATGGTAATATTCTTCTGCTTCCGGCAGACGTTGTTAGAAAAAGTGTTTTCGTGGTCGAAAAAATGGTTGACAATCCCTGAAAAAATGTTATAATAACCTCATCAAAGACGGAAACTTTATAATCTATGGAGAATGAAATGGCACAAATTACGAACATCGAACTTTGTGAAAAATGTTCTGATGATCCGGGAACTTTGTACAATATGCAAATGGTTATCATTCCTGAGATAAATAAGGAAATTGATGAGGCTAAATATGTAATTTTCCACATGTTTAAGGGTAGAAGAACCACTTTTCATGACGAAATTGTTTATGAGTTTAAAAATAAAATTGTCGAGAATGTTATCGCAAAAAGGAAATTTTACGCAAGATTTCCTGAATTGCCAAGAGTAAAAACTTTTAAGGAGACGAAAAAATTGTTTGACATTCCCTGAAAAAATGTTATAATAGCCTCATCAAAGACGGAAACCTTAGTTAAAAACTTTTTGGAGGATGTGAAAATGATTGTAAAGATGCGTCGGGAAATGGCCAAAGAGATCATCAAGGCTCAGAAAGGTAAGTTTTTTACTGCTTACTTCAAGGGTGTAAAGGGCGGTATGCACACTGTCAATGGTCGAACCGGTGTCACCAAGTTTCTTCGTGGGGGAAAGAGCACCTCTGAGGGTCATGGTCATCTGTTGACCGCCTTTTCCGTGCAAAAGATGGATTATCGCAACATTCATCTTGACGGTTGCACCATGATCGTTGCTGGCGGAACTACCTACGTTTTTGACTGAGGGAGGATATATGGTGGATACCTTTAAACGGACCATGAACATCAAGAGTTGGGCATGGTCCGTAAAAGGACTTAAAAAGGAAGAAAAGAAAATTCTTCGGCGTATCACCAGAAAATCTTTGAAAAATGAGTTGGAGAAATATTATGAAAAAGGTTAAGGTTGGTGATTATTTTTTTCACAAAAATAGTCGAGAGGTATTTATTATCAGTCAGGTAGATTGTAATATTGTGTGTGCAATCTGTCTCGAAAATGGAAATAGGTTTGTTGAACCTATTAAGGTTTATGATGCCTTTGATATTTCTTCGAAGGAGTTGAATGAAATACTTAATAATGAAATTTTTTACAAATTGGATAGCTATATTATACAAAGAGTTCTTAATGAAACTGTCTATGTAAAATTTAATATTAAAAAGGATAATTTTAATGGATAATCGTGATACCGCCATTAAAGTTGGTGACATTTTTATCGACATAGAGAAAGAATGTTATGATATTAAACATGTCACCGGAGATTTGATTGGAATTCCTTACGTGTTGGCACAGGTTGATTGGGATTCTGTTGCTCTACTAAATATTTTTAATGGAAATCGATATTCCGATCCGGTTGCAGTCAAGGATATAAACAATATTTCTTTCAATGAGCAAGGAAGGATTTTTGGTAATCGTATTATGATTTGGCGAAAGTGTTCGAAACAGACATTTATCGAAAATATGTCAAATTGTTTAAAGGTGGAATATTGATTAAAACTCTTTGGGATTTTATAAAATTTGTGTTGCTTATTATAGCGGGCATTGTTATATTCCATATGTACATGCCAGAGATTGTGAATAGGCTTTCAATAATTAACTGATGGAGAATGAAATGAACGGAAAGGTAAATTTTGAAAAGATTGTCAAGGGTAATAAGTTTAAGTTGAAGGATTCGACTGAGGAAGATATTCGTCGAAAGAAGAAACTGAATAAGCCCCGTAAAGGCAAAAAGTTCGAATTTTAACTGAGGATTTTATCATGGTCAAGGTAGCTGAAAATAAAAGGCGTATATGGGCACAGATTGCCATTCTGAGCGTGTTTTTCGGGTTACTGGTACATGGGTATGCACAGGTACAAAATGCGCCTGTAGAGGCTTCTGAGTGGACTGTGAATGGCAAACTAATAACAGAGGGCAATCGATGAAATATAAACTGATGGAGATTAAAAGTTCCCCATTCTCTCCAGATTTGAAGGTTGTGATTTCTCAGCTTACAGATGAACGGGAAGATATGGTAACTGTTCCTAATCCTGCGGGGTTTTATTATTACCCTGAAACGATGAAGGATAAGGACGCACTAAAAACTCTCAAGGAGGTTTTGCTGGTAGAGAGGAATAAACGGTTGGAACTTGTAAAGAAAGAAATTTTGGATTTGAAAGCATTAAAACTTGACACAAAGAAATAAAAACGGTATAAGTAGTGAAATGATTGTGAATGGTCCTGCTGGATAGTTCAAATCTGGTTGGACCGATATAAAAACCTCTTTTGAAGGAGATTTGTCATGGGTCGTCAGGTGAAGCATAATATTGAGGAACTGCGTTCATACATCAATCAGGGCATGTGTCAAGAGTCTATTATGCACATGATGGGCATCGGAGATAATACTACATTTAATTATGTGCGGTGCCGGTTGATGGATGTGGATAAGAAATATTATGAAATTCCTAGTCGAAGGGATGCAATTAAAAATATTAAACCGGTGAAGATTGCAAAGAATCAGAGGATTGTTTTGGGCAAAGATATTTTGAATGTTTGCACCTTTGGCCCTGATGACGAGTTTATCGTTAAAATCCATAAAGACAAGATTGTTCTTCATCGGAAAGGGGATTATGATCTTGAAAGTTTTGGTGATGAACTTTGTGACGAAAATATGATTTAAAACTGTATAAATAGAGTAATGGTCCCGTATTCGAGCGGTAACAGAAGTTGCCCTTTCAAGGCAATCACGCCGGTTCAAATCCGGTCGGGACTACCAAATTTTGGAGAGATGCCGGAGTAGTCAACGGGTCGGTCTGTAAAACCGTAGCCACACAAGTGCGGAAGTGCAAATCTTCCTCTCTCCACCAATAATAAAAAAACATACCCCTTAAGATTTTATTTCTTAAGGGGTATTTTTATGATTGACTTCTACCATGTTTTCAGTTATAATTATTTCACAATAAGACTTGCCCACGGGTAAGTGCCGGGGAAGTACCGGGTAAGTGTAAAATTATATCATGGGATGGTGAGCATGACCGAAGAAAAATTTATTGAAATCTTGAAAGATGTTTGGGCGAGGGAACTTTCTGTTGATGAAGCTTGGGAAATTTTGCGACCTTGGGTCATCTTCATGTCTCTTGAGTTGAAATAAAATTATAATATGGTACGGGTAAGTATTTTATAAAATAAATTCTTGACACCATATACCAAAACAGGTATACTTCTTTCAACATAAAACATTGCGGAGGATTTATCATGATCAAGAAAATTACAGTTACGTTCTTTAGTGATGCGTCTCATGGTTGGATGCGCGTTCCTCGTAAACTTGTTGAACAGTTGGGGATCGCTGATAAGGTGTCAGTTCATTCTTACGAAAAGGCAGACAAAGTATTTCTTGAAGAAGATTGTGACGCACCTCTTGCCCTTCGCGCCATGGATGCACAGAAGATAAAGTATAATATTGTTGACAAGGTGTCTTCAAAATCCTCTCGGATTCGTTCTTACAGTCCCTATATCAAAAGGAGTTAAAAATTATGTATTATCGTGGCGGCAGTAATTTTTTGTCGAAATTTGTAATTGGATTTATTGTGTTTTGTTTTATTATGGTTCTCGCATGGTGGGGATTTATTGGTTTTCTTGGGTATAAAACTGTCTCTGTTGTAGGGTCGGATGAATTTCATGGGGTAAAACCTATCATCGAAAAAGCTTGGTGTGGAAAAGAGGGGTGTCTTGATAAATGAAAATAATTAAATATGGAGAAATTGGTGATTTGGCTGGAACTTGTCAATATTGTGGGACAGAAATTGAATGTGGGATATCAGAGGGTGAATGTAGATATATCGGTGATATGCG
>Ga0172381_10004707_pt1 | contig 14036 bp, 13 predicted proteins | sample Leawel6488metaG_FD_119754 | JGI IMG/M metagenome (GOLD analysis project Ga0172381, IMG submission 119754) | Leachate microbial communities from a municipal landfill in Southern Ontario, Canada - Leachate well 64-88 metaG | ecosystem: Engineered > Solid waste > Landfill > Unclassified | place... | reverse complement strand
TGGCATTTTCAGAGGAACATTGGATGTAAGAGCAAGCGATATTAACGAAGAGATGAAAATCGCCGCGGCTAAAGCCATTGCTTCTATAGTAACAGAGAATGAGTTATCTCCCGATTACATTATCCCAAGAGCATTTGACAAAAGGGTTGGCAAAGCTGTTGCTGAAGCAGTATCAAAAGCAGCAATCGCAACAGGAGTAAATCGAATCTAAATTTCTCATATCTCAATATAATAGAAAAGCGCTGAATTCAGCGCTTTTTTGTTAAATAATCTTTTGAGCTATTTTAATTATTTATGCGTTCTCAGCAATTCTCTTCTTATAATCTTCAATTATTTTCTGTGTTTGAAGGGCTGGAACTTCTTCTTACCTAGCTAAAGTCATTTGGAATCTACCTCTTCCTTGAGTCATTGACCTTAAATCTGTTGCATATCTACCAATTTCTGATTGAGGAACCTCAGCCTCAACAACTGCTTTTCCTTCCAAAACGTCTGTCCCGAGTATTCTACCCCTTCTCTTATTCATATCACCCATTATATCGCCCATAAAAGAATCAGGGACTATTACTTTAATGTTATATATCGGCTCTAGGAATACTGGGTTAGCTTTTGCACAACCTTCTTGATATGCATACTTTGCAGCCATTATATATGCGACTTCCTTGCTATCAACGGGATGTGATTTTCCGTCGAAAACTGTAGCCTTTAAGTTATACATCGGATAGTCAGCAAGAATACCTTGTTTAATGGCTTCCCTCAAACCTTTTTCAACTGCGGGAATAAATTGACGAGGGATTGCTCCTCCGACAACTGCATCGACGAATTCGAACAACCCATCAGCGGCTCCGGGTTCAAATCTAACACTACATTGACCGAACTGACCAGCACCACCTGATTGCTTTTTATGTTTCCCCTCAGCTTCCACGGTCTTTTTAATAGTTTCTCTATATGCAATTCTTGGCTCTTTAAGAATTGCCGAAACATTATATTTATTTTTAACTTTCTTAGAAAGAATATCCAACTGCATTTCGCCAATACCCGAAATAACCATTTCGTTTGTTTCAATATTCTTCTCAATTTTGAAGGTACTGTCTTCATCCATAAGTTTATTAAACCCTGCGATAACCTTATCCTCTGCTCCTTTCTCAGCTGCAGAAACTGCAAAAGAAATAACTGGGCTCGGAAAATCTATCGGATCAAATTTAATTTTTTCGGCACTTGCACAAAGTGTATTTCCGGTGGATGTGTAATTAAGCTTTGCAAATGCTCCAATGTCTCCTGCGCTTAAACTATCAGTGTTTTCTTGTTTTTTTCCTCTAAGATTATATATCGCAGAAATTTTTTCATTTTCCTCAGTATTAGAATTGAATACCAAATCTCCCATAGCAACTTTTCCGCGAACTATTTTTACCATCAGTAATTTGCCAACAAATGGGTCCACAGTAGTTTTAAATATTAACCCAGCAAAACTACCATTTTCTGACACCTTAATTTCTGAGGCAGTTCCATCAGAAGCAGTATATTTAAATGGTTTAGATTCTCCGGCGTTTGGACAAAGTTCTACTATTCTATCTAGTAGAGATGAGATGCAATAATCGCTTCCAATGGCTACTCCGCCCATAATGGGCATTAACTCACCCGAAACAAATCTTGTTCTCAACCCTGATTTCTTTTCTTCACCTGTTAGCTCTTCTCCACCAAAAAACTTCTCTAGAAGCTCTTCACTAGACTCGGCTGCAACCTCAATAATCGCACTATCTTCTTGTTGAAGTCTATCCTTCATTTCTTCAGGAATAGTAATCTCGTTATCCGAAGAATCAAAGGCTTTTCCAGAAAGAACATCTAAATATCCTTTCATTGTGTTTCCTTCCATTAACGGCAATTCTATTACCGCGATTTTATTTCCGTACTTTTCCTTATATGCTTTCACTGAAAGATCATAATTTGCATTTTCTTTATTAATTCCATTTACCCAAATTAATACGGGAATATTCTTTTCTGCGCATTTTTCCAGGGCCATCTCTGCACCAACAGGAACATTACCTGCAGCACCTGTCACCAATATTGCCGCATCTGCTACAGCTAGGGCGGAAACCATTTCTCCCTCGAAGTCAAAAAATCCAGGCACATCGAGGATATTAATTTTGCATCCCTTATACTCAGTAAAAGCAAGAGATAGACCGATTGACATTTTTCTAGCTATTTCTTCGGGGTCATAATCTGAAATTGAAGTGCCGTCATCAACTTTTCCAAGTCTTGTTGTGACTTTTGTTTTAAATAAAATGGCCTCCAAAAGGGATGTTTTGCCTTCCCCGCTGTGACCGATCAAAGCAATGTTTCTGATATTTTCTTTGCTGTAATTTGCCATAAAAATCTCTCCTTAAGTATATACACAATATTACTATCATACTATAGAGACAATAATTTTTCAAGGTATAATTTTCTAGCAAAGGAAAGACCAAAATATTGTAATATTTTATTAAAAAGTGATTAAAAAAATATATTGTATATCAATTTGGCATGAAAATAGCGACCCATAAGTCGCTAATCATGGTCTGGGTGAGAAGATTTGAACTTCCGACCTCTTGAACCCCATTCAAGCGCGCTACCAAGCTGCGCCACACCCAGTAATACCGGGGTATAAACTTTTTAGCCTTGCTTTTTGAGTTCATCCAAAAGTCTTGAAGCATATGCGATTTTTCTGCTTGAAGACTTTTTATGCATAATATCACTACTCATTAGTTCGGAAACTAGCTCGGGAAGTTTCGCTTCAGCACCAGCTAGATCTTTTGTGTCAATAAGAGCCATGTATTCCTTTGTCAAATTCTTAACTCTAGTGCGACGTGCTGTGTTTATTTCCTTTGATTTTGCATTAGTCAATATACGTTTTTTCTGTGACTTAATATTTGCCATTTTTATCTCCTTAATAGCTATCCTTTTAGATACTTGCTTATTCTATCACAATATTATTTTCATTGCAAATAAATTAATGTCTTTTAATGCCATATATAGCACCGGAAAAAGGGTAAAATTACATCCTATAATCCCTTAATTATTCCTCAAAATAAATCTAAAAATGTAGAAACTTATCTTGGTTATAAAAGGTAATTAAGCGGAAAAAAAGTAAGGATAGGAGAAGAAAAAATATTATAAAAGTTTGTTTGGGTATCAAATATTGTTAGTTAAGGTACAATATAATCAAATAATCCACCTTATTTCATCCGGTGAATCTATATGCAACTCTCCCCACTTATCATCCTTTTTTACCCGACTTTCATTATTTTCTACGGCAGTTCCTGCATCATATATAAATGGTGTAATACGGTTATTTTCCTTGTCAATATATCCGCATTTGTTTCCAATGAAAACACATGCATATCCCTCACTAAACGAGGAAGCGAGATCGTATTCAAAGGGTATTATTATCCCCCCTTTTCTATCTATAAAACCATATTTTTCATCCTTCATTACACAACAAAGTTCTTCCTTGAAATTATATGCCTCTTCGTATTCAGGGGAAATTACCTCATTTCCATCTCTATCTTCGAATCCCCACTTTCCGTTTTTATTAATTTTTAAGTATATATCTTTTACTTCTTCAATAGGTTTTTGCTTGGGTCTATTTTTTTGTTTTTCTTCTCTTTCCTGAGCTTCAGTTAGAATTTTCTCATTATTATTTCTATCTTTTTGTTTAGAATTAAGATTGAATAAATTTCTTCCATTTTTTTGATTTGTTGGATTTTGTTTTGTTTTATCTGGGTTCTGTAAAAAAGATGGTTTCGCTGAATCGTTTATATCTTGGAGGGGTTTGAGGGCCAATCCATTAGATTTTAATTGTTTTTCAAGGATAAACAAGTTTTTCTTGTTAAACCTATTAACATGCAATAGAGCCTTTTGGTCTAACTTGAGAACAGCGAAAATCGTATCGATTTTCGCTGCCTTAAGCTTCTCTAAAACTTCTTCGGGTAGGGTTAAAGTGTCTATTGATTTTGACAAGATTTCTTGGCTATATGGGGGGAAGTATTTATCTTCTACCTTTTTTTTATTGCCTTTGAATTTCCTGTTATTATACGACATTACAACTTATCCGATAAATTAAATTAATACTTATTCCTCTTAGCATACTTAGTATGTAGAACATGATGGGCTTTATGACTATTCGGTTCTCCGAAATACTCTTTATATAGTTCATTTACAACAGGATTCATATGGCTCTTTCTAAGAGACATATTTTTATCCATATTATATATGCTACCTGCTCTAATTGCGGGTACATCATAGTTATTTCTGATTTCAGCAGTCTTAATAGGCTGTCCTCCACCGTTTACGCAGCCACCTGGGCAACTCATTATCTCTACAAAATGATAGTTTGCAGTCCCTGCTCTCATCATATCCATAATTTTCTTAGCGTTGGCAAGTCCGCTTGCAACAGCAACCTTCACATCTACTAGTTGACCGTTTACATGAAGAGGAACCGTCGCTTCTTTAATTCCTTTTGTTCCACGAACATCCATGAAATCTAAATTTTTAAGTTCCTTTTGTTCGAGTATTTCATAAACAGTACGAAGAGCTGCTTCCATAACTCCACCAGTCGCTCCAAAAATAAGCCCTGCTCCCGAAGCTATCCCTAAAGGACAATCAAATTCAGCGTCTTCAAGATTTTCGAACATAATTCCATACTTCTTAATCATCTTAGCAAGTTCTCTAGTTGTAAGAGAATAATCTATATCAGGGATACCGTTCCCGGCAGCACTTTGATCTGGTCTGGATTTCTCGAATTTTTTGGCAGTACATGGCATAATGCTAACAGTGACCATATTTTTCGGATCAAGCCCCATCTTTTCAGCAAAATAAGTCTTACAAACAGCACCAAACATCTGTTGGGGAGATTTGCATGAAGACAAATTCGGAATAAACTCTGGATAGTAATGCTCCACGTATTTAATCCAAGCTGGAGAACAACTAGTAAATAGTGGTAGTGCTCCACCTCCGTTTATTCGACTAAGTAACTCGGTTCCTTCCTCAAGGATTGTAAGATCTGCCGTTGCATTAACATCAAATACCCTGTCAAACCCAATTTCTTTTAAAGCAGCTACCATCTTCCCTTCAACATTAGTTCCAATTGGCATTCCAAATTCTTCGCCAAGACCTATACGAACTGAGGGAGCAGTGGCTACGATTACAAACTTATTAGGATCATTTAGAGCCGCAATAACTGAATCAATCTCTTCTCTTTCATGAAGAGCACCAGTAGGGCATACATTTATACATTGTCCACAACCAACACAAGGCACATTAATTAAGCTCTTACTAAATGCACTACCTATATGGGTATTGAATCCTCTTGCATTCGGTCCAATTACCGCAACTGACTGGTACTGTTTACAAGCAGCAACACAACGACGACAAAGAACACACTTGTTGTTATCCCTTACTAGGTATGGAGTAGAAAAATCTAAATCATGTTGATTCTTTTCTCCTTCGTACTTATGTGAGTCACATCCCATCTCATCTGCTAGTGTTTGTAGTTCGCAGTTTCTGTTTCTCACGCATGAGAGACAATCTTGATGATGATCAGAAAGGAGCAGCTCAACTGTGGTCTTTCTGCTTTCAAGGACTCTCTTACTATTTGTTGTTACTTCCATTCCTTCGCTCACGGGAAAAACGCAGGAGGCAACTAAACTTCTTGCACCCTTAACTTCCGCAACACAAACACGGCAAGCACCGATTCTATTAATGTCCTTTAAGAAACAAAGTGTAGGTATTCTTATCCCTGCCTGTCTTGCAGCCTCAAGGATTGTACTACCTTCGGGAACCCTTATATCTTTTCCGTTAATTTTGAGATTAACCATTTTTACAACATCTTCCATTATTATATCCTCCGACTACTTCTTAATGATCGAGTTAAATTTGCATGTTGCCATACAGACTCCACATTTTGTACATTTGGCCTGATCAATGGTATGCAATTCTTTTACTTTTCCGCTGATTGCCTGAACAGGACACTTTCTTGCACAAGCAGTACATCCTATACATTTGTCAGTAATAAAGTAGGACATTAGCGCCTTACAAACTCCAGCTGGGCATTTTTTATCATCAACGTGTGCATCATACTCGTCGCGGAAATATCTAATCGTTGACAAAACCGGATTAGGAGCAGTTTGTCCCAGTCCACATAGGGAATTGTCTTTTATGTATTCGCATAGTTTTTCCATTTCGGCTATATCACTAGGTTTGCCTTGTCCAGAAGTAATTCCAACCAAATATTCTAATAATCTTTTAGTACCAATTCGGCAAGGAACACATTTTCCACAACTCTCATCCTGAGTAAATTGTAAGAAGAACTTTGCAATATCTACCATGCAATTGTCCTCATCCATTACAATAAGTCCGCCCGATCCCATTATCGAACCGATTTTTGCAAGATTTTCATAATCTATTGGAATATCTAAATGTTGGGAAGGAATACATCCACCTGAAGGACCACCCGTTTGAGCTGCCTTAAATTTCTTTCCATTCGGGATTCCTCCGCCTATATCTTCAACAATAGTCCTTAGAGTTGTCCCCATAGGAATTTCCACGAGACCTGTGTTCACAATCTTTCCACCTAAAGCAAAAACCTTCGTTCCTTTAGATTTTTCAGTTCCGATTGAGGCAAACCATTCTGCGCCTTTAAAAATTATGGGAGCAATATTTGCATAAGTTTCAACGTTATTCAATACTGTAGGTTTTGCAAACAATCCTTGGTTTGCTGGGAATGGAGGTCTCGGCCTCGGCTCTCCGCGCTTCCCTTCTATTGAGGCCATCAATGCAGTTTCTTCCCCGCACACAAATGCGCCAGAACCAAGTCTTATTTCTATATCAAAACTAAATCCAGTTCCTAGAATATTTTCACCTAGGAGCCCATATTCTTTGGCTTGAGCCACTGCGGTGTTAAGTCTTTGAACGGCAACTGGATATTCTGCACGGACATAGACAAAACCTTTGTTAGAACCAATTGCAAAACCTGCTATAGCCATAGCTTCCAATACACTATGGGGATCTCCTTCTAATATCGACCTATCCATGAAAGCACCGGGATCTCCCTCATCAGCGTTACAACATACGTACTTAACATCTCCTATAGCGTTTTTTGTAAACTGCCATTTTAACCCGGTTGGGAATCCACCACCGCCTCTTCCACGAAGTCCGGATGCTTTTACAACATCGACTACTTCCTGGGGTTTCATAGAGGTAAGAACTTTTATTAAAGCCTGATATCCATCATATGCGATGTATTCATCAATATTGTCTGGGTTAATAACTCCACTGTTTCTTAAAGCAATACGTACTTGTTTTTTATAAAAGTTTGTATCTGCTAACGAATTAACTACATGTTTTTCCATCTTTCTACCCCCTATTTCTCATCTGCGGATATCATATACTCTTCACAGGGTATTCCACCTGAAAGATGTTTTTCCACTATTTCAGATGCTTTTTTTGCATCCACCCAAATATATGTAATCTTGGGTTGGCCGGGGACATAAACCTCGACAATAGGCTCTAATTTACACATTCCAAGGCATCCAGCATATGTTACTTCAACATTGCTTAATTTTTTCTTTGAAACCTCTTCTTTGATGGTTTCCAAAACTGGTTTTGCGCCTGCGGCCATTCCGCATGTAGCAAGCCCAACAACAACACGGGTTTTAAGCCCGACATTCTTTGGGTCACGGTCTGCTATATCTGCTCTTACCTTGTCCCTAATTGCATTAATTTCGTTTATAGACTTCATTTTATACCTCCGTATTGTTATTTTTTTAGATTGGATGGTTTATACTCTGCGAGAATTCCATCTAATTGGTCGGGGGTTAATTTGCCGTATACGTTTCCATTTATTGTTACAACAGGAGCCAAACCGCAACATCCCACGCATCTTGTTTCGACAAGAGAAAAACATCCGTCTGAAGTACATTCTCCTGCATTTATTCCTAATTTCTCCTCAAGTTTTTCTAAAATCTCTCCAGAGCCTTTAACATAACATGCTGTTCCAAGACAAACAGAGACCTGATTTTTTCCCTTAGGGTTAAGGGTAAACAAGGAATAAAAGGTTGCGATCCCAAAAACCTCTTCTAGAGATACTTTAAAAGTGTCTGCTATTTTGGATTGAACTTCAATTGGAAGATAACCATAGATCTCTTGAGCTGTTTGGAGAGCGGGCATTAGTCCACCTGGTAGTTCTTTAAGTTCTGCTAGCTTAGAATCGAGCTTCGCAGCTTGCTCTTCGGTGCCAATAAACGGTACCTTTGTCAGTTTGATTTTTGACATTTAAAACCTCCGAAAATTGTTAATAAATATATATATCTGTGATTTAGTCACAAACCAAAAGCAATTATATCACACGAGTTTTAATTTTACTAGTAAAAGTTAATTCCTTTTCATTAATAACGACAAGAAAAAAATGTAATTTTATACAATATTTCCCTTGCATTTTTTAACTTTTAAAAACCGGCAATTCGCCTAATTATGAAAGAATTTTCCCCAAAAAGATAATACAGTATGGGTTTTTCTTAACTACTAGAATCGTTTTTGACTCTATTTCGGAAAAACTCTTCCCATATCTCTCTTGTGAGCTGTTCTTAAAAAAGCAACTTCTATGATGTCTTTGACTCTTTTTTCGGCCTTTCCTTCTCGGATATATTTGTCTATTTCTTTGTACGTGATTCCCATATCTGCTTCATCTGTTTGCCCATCAAAAAGACCTGCGGAAGGAGCTTTTTTTATAATCGATTCAGGACATTCAAGAAATCTCAACATCTCGTAAACTTCTGAGACTGTCATATCTCCGATGGGATTGAAATCATAAGCCCCATCCCCCCATTTTGTAAAATATCCCATAGTTCTCTCGCTCAAGTTTCCCGTACCAGCAACTAAGCATCCCTCTCTCTGAGCATAATTATAAAGCACTATCATCCTCAGTCTTGGATTTATATTTTCATATGCTATTTCCTTTTGGTTATCCGACAAGCAAAAAAGCCCATCTCTAAAAACTTGCTTGATTGGAGATAGATCTACTTCAAGAGTCTTAATCCCGTATTTTTCATTTAATAATTTGGCATCATCTCTGTCTTGCAAATAATTTCTCTTTGAGTCACATGGCATTATAATCCCAATAACATTTTCACAAGCTTTTTTACATAGAATTCCTACCAACGCACAGTCTTTCCCTCCGCTCATCCCCAAAACAACGCCTTTAGCGGATGCGTCTTTAATGACCTTTTTTATCCAGGCGACTCTTAAATCAATTTCTCTTTTTATATCCATTTTTACCTCCAAGACCTCTTGATAAAAACTACTTTATTTCCCATTCAATTGGCGATTTTCCAAGAGATAGCAAAATCTCATTAGATTTGGAAAAATGCTTGCATCCAAAAAATCCATAATATGCGGAAAGAGGGGACGGATGCGGAGCCTCCAGAACATAATGCCAGGGGTTTAAAATAAGAGATTTCTTAGCTCTTGCCGGGGCTCCCCATAGCAAAAATATAACAGGATCTTTTCTATCATTAAGTAGAGAAATAACCCTATCAGTTAACATCTCCCAACCCTTACCTTTATGAGAAAGAGGGCTTCCCTCTCTTACTGTAAGGATAGCATTTAAGAGAAGGACCCCTTGGTTCGCCCAGGATATAAGGTATCCATTTTTTGGTATTTGGATACCTAAATCAGCATTTATCTCTTTATATATATTTTTTAAAGAAGGTGGAATCGGGACTCCTTTTTTTACAGAGAAACATAGTCCATGAGCCTGGCCTTTTCCATGATAAGGATCTTGCCCAATGATTACTATCTTTGTGTCACTATATGATGTATATACTAAAGAGTTGAAAATATCATACATATTTGGATATACATTATGTTCCGAATATTCCGAACTTAAAAAAGATCGAAGTGACTTATACCAGTCGCTTAAAAAGCAATCTTTTAATAGAATATCCCATTCATTTCCGATGTTAACCAATGATCTAAACTCCTAGTAATAATATAGTTAATTTTGAATCTATAAATCTTATCAGCTTCTTCCCCTCGTAATTCTTTCCACGAGTTGTACTATTAACTTATATGCATATATCAATAGCGTATCATAAATGATAAATAAAACTACAAAAATTAAATTCAATGTTAAGTAGAGGGCTGAGCCAGATAAGTAAAGACCTATTTTAGACAAATCAAGAAAGAATATTTGTGTAACATAGTATAAAATAAAAAACACCAAACAATACTAAAATATCTTTATAACATATGATAACCATAAAGGCAATTTTAACCTTTTTTTGTATATAGCCACAGAAAAAATAGTATAAGCCCCACCAATCATAACAAAGGGAATAATATGAATATTAGCGAAAATCCCACCAAGCAAACAAACTGCGACATATGAGAGAATTGACTCTCTATAATACTGCTTTGAAAGGGGGATCATCAAACCAAAAGCCGCCAATATATTCAATGATAAGGAAATCTGGGATATATAAAAGGACGCTATTATCGAGCCTAATGATACTGCTGCACCTATTCCAGCAAATGCTATTTTATTTCCGTTAATTCTTTTTTTCATAATAAAGAGGTCCCGGACTCGAAATTATTAATTGTATTATTAACAACAGCTAATTAAATCCCCACCCATGCATTCACAACAGCAATCAGCAAGACACAGGCCAGAGCAGACATCCATTATACCACATCCCCTAGTCTGTCTATATGCATCCTCTGGTCTTCTGTATGAACGATCTCCCGTAGCTTCCCTTGCATAGTACTCAGTCCTTTGAGAGCCAGGTTTTCCATCTATTTTCATTTCTATTCTGTTTAAAGCAGTCGCATAGCTATTATTACCAGGGTCGAGATTAACTGCTTGCCTTAAGTCATCTCTTGCTGAGGTAAGGTCATTCGAGGCATAATGAATTATAGATTGTAAATAATACCATCTAGCAGATCTATCCGAGATATCATTTAGCACTTCCTGTGCTTCGCTATATCTCTTCGCTTTTAATAAAGTATCCGCTCTTTCATATTCATCCCCAATTACTCCTGAGTTAATTGTTTTAGTCGCGGCAACAATATCCTGAGCATCCCTATAAGCCTGGTCTAATTCATCTAATCTTGCACATGCCTCTGCGCCCTTCTCTCCGGGTTCAAATCTCATACTTTCATATTTTGACCTAGCTTTTTTATAGGCTGCATAGAGCTCATCTGTATCTGCGTTTTCTGATACACCTAAAATTATAAAAGGGTTTTTTTGCATTTGTTACCTCTATTCTCAAGTACTTGATCGGTACGGGCCTGCAACCCCAAATATATCACATTGGAAAGGGGCCCCTCCGAAATTGTTATATCCATTGTATCATAAGAATCTTTAATTTTACTAATATAGTCGTTAAGATTAGCTCGAACCATTTTTGTTAAATCTTCGACTTTCTCCTCGGTAAGTTCCTGGTCTATTATCATTGGATTGTATGATTTGCTTCTGTAGTCCTTCCAAAGATCATCATAAGCATCTATTAAATATACCCATCTTCCCAGATTCTTACAAAAAATATCGAGTGGTTCATCATATCCAGGACAAGCTTCTTTCCCAACCTCGGACAACATCTCCGCAGATTTCTCTATTAATTCTGAAAGAGATCCTTTGTTTTTTTGTATTTGCTCAAAATCTTCATATATTTTGGAAATAACTGAATCGAATCTTGGAAGGCGTCCTGCTGCCTTTTTATATTTTGCTCTAATATAATCTTTAGCTATCTTTTTCTTCCCACTATCCTCATCCAAAATGTCATCTTGAAGCTTATAATATCCTAAAATTGTATTAATATCGACTATCTTACCCTGAAGTTCATCGTGCTTTAAGATAGCGAACTTCTTTCCAATCGGATGGATTAAACACCTCCCCATTTCCGCATCAGGCTTAATTTTTGCATAATTATGAGCGAGTATACTCAGCATTACAATGTCATAATTCACAGATAAGCGCATTAACTGTGGATTGTTCTTGCCTATACTTTTACATAGCCCACAATAATAGGCTCTATACTCAGCATAATCTTTTATGAGCATATTAGGTTTATCTGCTGTAATATATCCGAACAAAATGTCCCCCAAAAAGGATAGCTAATCCCTACTAATTCAACGAAGGTCTTTCTATTAAGCCTATTTTTTTCTTTACCTTAGCGATAGTTCTTTCAGCAAGAGACGCAGCTTTTGAGGCACCTTGAGTGGCAATGTTAAGCAAGTAAGTCTTATCTTGCATAAGTCTTTCGTAATCCTCTCTTACAGGACGCAGCTTTTCTATTACTGCTTCGGCAACATCTTCTTTGAATTTCTTATACCCCGCATCGTGATATTCACTAACCAAGGCATCAATACTCTTATCGGTCATCGAGCTCAAAATTACAAGTAAATTTGATATACCTGGCTTATCATCTCTGTATTCTACGACACTTTCCGAATCAGTGACAGCCCTCTTAAATTTACGAGCAATACTATCTGGGCTTTCAATAATGGACACGGCTGCATCCGGGTTTGGATCTGACTTGCTCATTTTTGCTAAAGGATCTTGAAGAGAAAATACCTTATTTCCCTGTTTCCCTAAATATACCTCAGGAATCGTAAATGTTTTCCCATATATATTATTAAACCTTTCGGCGATATCTCTAGCTAATTCCAAGTGCTGTTTTTGGTCTATTCCCACAGGAACAACGGATGCTTGATAGAGCAGTATATCCGCAGCCATAAGGACTGGATAATCTAACAGGCCAACATTAATGTTGTCAGCATTCCTCTTGGATTTTTCTTTGTACTGCGTCATCCTGCGTAATTCACCAAGATATGAATAACAGTTTAGTATCCACGTTAATTCTGCATGCTGATGAACATGGGATTGAAAATATAGTATAGATTTTTCAGGATCTAACCCGCAGGCAATGTATTGGGCATAGAATGAGAGTGCCCTACTTCTATATTCAACGGGGTCTTGTCTGACTGTAATAGCGTGCAAATCAACTATTGAATAAATAGAAAAATAATCTTCCTGTATCTTAAGCCAATTATTTATGGCACCTATAAAATTTCCTATCGTCAGTATTCCAGTTGGTTGTATTCCGCTATACAATACGGGTTTCTTTTCCATACTAATCTCCGAAATAATTTTTTTATTTTTTCTTATCCGCTACAATTGATAAAATAGTTTCTTCAGCTTCGCTGACTTTTACAACCTTATCATGAATAATGGGCATCATGTCAAGTTCTAAGAGCTCTTCGGGGACTTCTGTCATAGTATAATCATGTAGTCTCTTAAGTGCATTCATGGGATCTTTCTCATTATTGCCAGTAAGACATCTATATACATCCTTAGCAAACTTATATGGGCTTGCGGTGGATACTATAACCGATTTAGTCTTATCCTCCGTATCAAAGATATAGTCGGAATACACGTTAGCAGCTACCGCTGTATGAGGGTCCAAAACATAATCATACATCTCGTAAAAAGCATTTATTCCTTCCTCAGTGTTCTCTTCATCGGACATATACGCAGCAAATCCAGAAAATCCATCCTTTATCTTTTCAAAGTCAATAGCATATGAACCTTTTTCTTTTAGTTCTTTCATCAGCACTTTAATATATTCAAAATCCCTTCCAGATAATTCAAACAATAGTCTCTCTAGATTAGAAGAAATAAGAATATCCATTGAAGGACTCATAGTTTTATAGAAGGGTCTATTCGCATCATATTTTCCATTATTAAAAAATTCAGTTAGAACATCGTTGGAATTGCTTGCAACAATTAATTTATTAATAGGAACACCCATTTTTTTTGCATAATATGCAGATAATATATTCCCAAAATTTCCAGTTGGAACAACAAAGTTAATTTTTTCTCCCAGCTTAATTTCCTCACACCCCAAAATATCTAAATATGCAGATACATAATAGACTATTTGTGGAGCTAATCTTCCCCAATTAATGGAATTAGCGGAACTCATGGTATATCCCATTTTTTCAAACTT
>Ga0172381_10004706_pt1 | contig 14036 bp, 16 predicted proteins | sample Leawel6488metaG_FD_119754 | JGI IMG/M metagenome (GOLD analysis project Ga0172381, IMG submission 119754) | Leachate microbial communities from a municipal landfill in Southern Ontario, Canada - Leachate well 64-88 metaG | ecosystem: Engineered > Solid waste > Landfill > Unclassified | place... | reverse complement strand
TCCATGTGCATCATCCCGCCGGCGTAGTAGTCCGGGGTTGAGATTTTCTCAGCCGGCATGATTGTCAGGCTCATGATCGCGCCTCGATTATCTGCGATCGTGCGGCTCGGTGAACGAGGCCGGCGAAATATTCATTTTGTCGGGGCGCTACAGTTATGATGTCAATCGTTCCCGTTTGCTTGCAGGCGGCGGGATTCTCAGTCTTTTTTATCATGCTGTTACCTTCGTTAATCTGGCCCGGATCGCTTCTCTGACCCAACCGGACACGGATCCTTCTTCAACGGACTTCACTTCTACCAGGACGGCTTCATAGAGTTCCTCTGGCAGTTTTACTGCGATCAACTTCATCCCGGTTTTCACCTCTTTTGTCATACTAAGTTATACGCAGTATAACTATATAAGAGTTACTAAGTTGAACTGAGCAGCCCCAAGTTATATAATGTATAACCGAGTATTACGGCATGGAAACAAAAATGGCAACAGTACAGATCGGAGTGAAAATTGAAGAGAAGGTGAAGGACCGGATAGACCGCTTGGTTGAACTTGGTAGGTACCGGCACATATCAGACTTCATCCACCGCGCTATAGCCGCCGAACTGGACCGAGAGGGTCAGACCCCAGAAGAGTATCAACGAAAACTCACGATGCAGGCGATCGAGTCTGAGGCCGGCATAGCCCTGGTGAAAAAGATACTGGATAAAGAGCTGCTCCGGCGCGCAGTCGGGGATATCGATCCTAATCGCTCGGATTAATACTCGCGCCCCGCAGGCGACATATTTATAGTTGATGAGGTTTTATTGTCATTGTAGTGGTTCATCAATGGCAAATACTATATCATTTTCGCTTATCTCAGATCCAGCCTGCATTTCCGGGCTGGAAAACGTCGTATCTCGGCTACTTGAGTCCAGAATATCGGCAACAACCGCGCCGGCTCCAATCGGCGACCGGGCCCCCCGAACATCATATCATGCGCTGGCCCTTGCCGGCTGCGATACTGATTGAACTATTTTTTCCAAAATTTCCACCAACGGTGGCCGGCTCGTTCCGGCAGTGCAGGCGGCGTGAGTTTGTCATTCAACAGTGCGACCTGACCTCTGAGCCAGGACACTTCGTCCCGCTTCTCCGTGAGCAGCCGATTCAGGATAGCGATCTCTTTCTCCCCCTCACTCACACGTAGCAGGGCCTCTGTTCGATCCTGCTCCAACATCAGGTTCTCGCCTTTGAGCGTGTCGATCGCCGCCCGCAACCCATCGATCTGAGTGTGCAGGTCGTCGATATTCTGCACATCACCGCACGGAGCCGGCACGGGTGCAGGCACATCGAGCGTGCCGATGCGATACAGGCCCGTGTCGAGTGCAGCTGATACCGCACGCCTGATCCACTCGACCCGCGTACAATGTGCCTCTGTGGCTCGCTCAGCAACGGCGGCCGCCTGGTCATCGTCGATTGTTATGTTGAGCCTCATCGGCTGTACAGGGGGCGTGTGGTGATATGTGCCTGTCGGTTTATGCCGGCACGATGGGAGGCACGATGGGAGGCACGGGAAATACTAACGGAATACTAAAACGGTTAGGATTAGTAATTGGAAAAATAGGGTTATTCTGGCCGGCTGGCTTTCTTGACTTCTACGATCATCTTCTCTGCTCCGGGGTCAGATATCCCCGGCGGCACTTGGGACAGATCGGCATCATTTCACCTCCCCGTTCGCGATCTTCCCCAGGCACGCCGAGCACACTATCGCTGCATCGCCGTCGATCCGGCAGACGTGGTACTCGAGACCCTCATGCCCGCAGAGGTCGCAGGGCTCGATATCATTGAGAAGCCGCACCGCCGGGGCCGGCTGCGGGAACTTCCCGTGACAATCCGGGCAGGTGATCTGCCGCATCCGGGATCGAGTGTTCCATTCGTAGCCGCACCAGGGGCAGGTGACGATCATTGTCACCAGTCCCCGCCATCGTGCCGGCCCGCGATCGTCGGACAGTCATCGACGTACTGATACGGACATTCCCCTTCCACCTCGCAGCGGTCGCAGAGGTACGCGATCAGTTCATCGTCCCGGCTGTTCCCCGGGATCATGCTGTCGTCGACGCCAGGAGGGAGATTTGAGAGGGTCATTCTGACCGCTCCTTTACCTTCAAGTAGTAGTCCAGAAACCCACACTGGCGGGCGCCCTTCACGTAGGTGTGCTGGAGGGTACAGATCCCCCCCTCACACCTGGCAGGGCCCCGGTAGTGGAGGCAGGGCCCCCCTTCGAGGCTGAGGCAGTCGCGATAGTCAGCCATTCTGCTCACACTCGAGCTGTATACCAATGGGTTCTGATATCGATCCCCTCATCTGATACCGTGAAATTTAGGTAGACCCGCACTTGCATCATCGCGTTGATGATTGGGTTCATGTAGTTCAGTTCATCCTCGCGGGGTAGGTTGCTGGAAAATTCGCATATCTCGGTTGTCATTTTTCTCACCTTGGTATGATAGACTATAGTCCCTCAGAGTATATATAACTTCCGACGAACAAACCCGGCGACAACATGCGGCACCTCAGCCGGCACGCGATCTTATTTTCGCGTCAACCTGGAGCCGGCCCGGAAACGCGAGGGTTACGCCCCGTTCGGTAATCGGCGTTAATCCTTATTTGTTACGGGCTGATCCGTTTTTGCGGGAAAAGATCGTGGTAGATCTATTCTGCGCAAGTACATCAAAAAAGAGGGGTGAGATTATGCGCGTTTTTGGTCACGGGGCCGGCCCTCCGATCGGAGCCTTGACATCGTTGATCCTCATCTCGGAGACCCTCTCGCAGTGTCGGCATTCGACCATCACGATCCACTCCGCCAGGTTGAGATCAATCGGATCGATCCGCTCAACCAGATCCGGGAGATCCCAATAAATCATTGTCACGCCAGTATCCCCGCCGCAATGAGGGCAGGCCGGCGCGATTATGCGGACCATCAGATCCCTCCTGCGACCTGGAGCGATCGAGTATACTCATCCATCTTGTCGAGTTTGTCCTCCAGGGTCTCCCGGTCCCCCTCTGGCCGGTGATCGTACAGCCCTGCAGATCTATGTTCTTCTTGTCTCATGATCCTCATCTTCTCGAATGCACCATCCCTCTGAACCTCTGCTCGGGCCAGTCGACATTCTATCTTGAACAATTCACACCTTATTTGATCCATTTCGGGCGTTTTTCGTTCATACCAATCCTTGATCAGGGGTTTCAGTTCCCGATCTGAGGGGACAAGGAAGTACTGAGAATACAATTTTATCTTCAGATCCTTCAGAAGTGCAGCTGATATCCTTCGAGTCAGGCCCTTTTCTATCAAAATTTTGTGATATTCCGACCAAATTTCACCATCCAGCGTGCCGTTTATGATGCGGCACCTCTCGGATTTAGCCGTATGATCCGCTCTCCAGGTGTTCAACTGCTCTAACTGGTCCGCCGGCATATCCCCGTCCCGAGACTGATCCATGAGATACTGCTCCAGCCCGTAAGTGCAGATTCTAGTGATAATTCCGTGATTGCCGGCTGCTTTGACCTGATCGTGGAGGCCATCTGGGACCAGAATACAGAGTCTTTTCATGCCGGCACCCCGGACCTGAAATACATATATGTATTTGGTTGTCTTTTGTTTTCCAGCCAGGAGAAGCCCCCGTTATTTTCCCTCTGGTTTTTGGGTAGTAGAGTATATATAGTATTAATTGCATAAAACAACAACATCACTATTCTAGTTAGTTTGTGAGTGCACATCACAAGGGTGTCGATTTTTTCTCTGAAATTGAAATCAAACAAATACATATATGTATTTGGCGTACTCGCTGACAGATTCAGATCAGATACCAAATGTTCATTTGGTTGTCGTTTTTGACATCCAAATATGTATTTGGTTGTCGTGCGATCGATGGTTTTTTCCCTTCCGAGCGGTATAAGTACCTTAGCGGTAATACTCTTGTGATACATGAGGTTCCCTCCTTGTGTTGTTTTTCAGAGAGCCGGCGCTTAACCTGGCAGGGTTAAGATTCCGCTTTCTGTACGTTACTCTTCTCTACAAGTGCCCGTATCCCCTCTCGAACAGCAGAGGAGACGTTTATAAATTGTCCGTCTTCCACCATCTTCTCTAGGAGGGCTCGGTCTTTTGGAGAGATCCGCACTGACAAATACATTCTTTGTTGCTCACCTACAGGTTGTGTTGTCCCTGTAACACAGTATAAGGATTCAGATCCTTATAAAAGTTGTGCCCGGAAAAAGTCCCCGCACAAAAACAGCAGCCGGCCAATACATCGAGCCGGCATGAGATCGTGAAGTACAGGCGATCCCTGCGGCTCGTGATACGCTTGGATTCGAGGGTAACAAAGATTGACATCAGCCGGCCTCCTTTTCTTTCGGCCCCCAAAGCCGGAGGATCCAACGCGAGACCGTATCCCGCTTCGGGCACCACGTACCTTTGCGGAATGCCCCGGGATAGTTATTATCGTCGACCACGTATGCGATCACATGGTTTACGAGTGAGTCCATCCACGCTCGTATCGGTTCGAAGGCTTTCCTAATAACTTCGCACATAGCCTCGAATGCTTCAAGGACTGCAGCGAATGGATCCGGGACCCAGACGCCGGCTTCAAAGTGTCCGTGTTCAGTCGTTTATCCCCCCTCCCTTTGATTATATATTTGAATCCATATAAAAAATATGTTCTGGTTAAAATCATTTCGGCAGGCTATCGTCTGCCATTTTCGTATATTGGATCATTCTCGTCTGGTGCTCGCTTGCCCCCCGGATATCTGACATGGAGCTCATCAGATCGGGGAGATTCTTATCCCTTTCTCCATCAATGAGTTTTGGCAACCCTGCGGCCCACCCATCAGCAAAAGCGATCTCTTCTGTCAGCGCCTGCATCCGTGCGGTTTTCGAGTCCGCCATATTTTTGGACACCGGCATCGGGCTTAACTTGTCGTACCAGTATTTTGTCCGAACAGATAGGTTCGTTGCGGTTTTGCCGGCGGAGGCGAATGCTTTAGCCTGCCCCATCTTCAAGCAATCAGCATAAATCCCGGTTAGTTCAGTGTTCGCCTGCCCCCACACCGTCAGATACGCCTGGTCGTTCTGGTAGTCCATCGCTGCCGGCACCGCAACGAATCCGACCACCAGCAGGAACAGGACAACCCCCCCCGCGTAAACCCAGTTTTTCATACTATTACTATGCCAGCGTACATTTAAATATGTGCATCGGTGGAAAAAAGGGTTATGGTTTCGATGCCGGGGAAGATACCGGGATCGCGTAATATTTCCCGCCGGCGATTGGCAACCCTACAACGGTACATCCCACGATCGGAGACACAACCGGGATATCCGGATCGACTGTCGGCGTGTCTGAGATATAGGGCGGATCCGTCGCGGCGATGGCGGTGAATGCTCCAACCCCCGTCAGATTCTGCGGGGTCAGGGGATGTACCACATATTGCCGGCTTGTCAAACCACAGAACTTCGTTCCGGTGATCGTGAGATACTTCACCCCGTTGTAGTCCAGGGCCTCGGTTGCGATCTGAGATGCCCGGTTCGCATCGTCCGGGGACTCCATCTTGTAGACCCGGAAATATCCCCCGATATGGAACCCAACCGATCCATCCGAATCCTTCAACTGGATTGTTGCATTCGTGATCACGGTCGGGTTTGAACTGTCTGCACTCGGCCCCATCAGTTGGAACCCCATCTTTCGAGGTTCGTATGAGGTGCAGCTAGTATACGTCCCGCCGGCCCCGCTCATCTCCTGACAGAACCCGATGTTGGAGTAGAGGTCGATACACCCATCAACGATCAGCGGATCGACATTATACTCCTGCCGGAAATAGAACCCCGCTTTCGCCCCATTGACTGAGGTGCAATTCTCGAAATGCCCGGACGAGGCATAATAATTGCACTGCTCCCCCTCAGGGATCGACATTTCCCCTCTCCAGCCGCCGCCGTACTTCCCGTTATTCTCCGAAACGCAATCTTTTAGGTGAACATTCCGACGGATATACGCAGATCCTTTGTTCCCGCTGGCCTCTCCGGTTGATTCAGGCTCGAAATAAAACCCGACTTTCCCCGCGAGTGAGGCATAACAGGAGATCACCTCGATCCCGTCGACGTCGACCTGCTCCCCGAGGTCAAAACAACAAGACCAATCATGGTATCCCCCACCATCCTCTTCCTTCCCACATCCGCAATCAATCGCCCGGCAATCGGTATACGTGGAGTTGTAGATAGTGACCCACGCATTCCCGAAGTCGTGCTGGTTCATAAACCCGTGATGGTTGCCCCTGACCAGGCATGACGTGAACGTGTTCCCGCTGCACCCGTCATACTGAGTGATCGCGCCGGTCTGCCAGAACCAGCACCATACCCCGTTGAGTTTATGATCCACTGCGACATTCTTGACAGTGCAGCCCGTGGCCCCGTACATCTCCAGCCCCTCAAACCCGAGGAGGAATATATCCGAGATAACAACGCCTGCACCCGGATTCACCACGATACACCCGGTACCCTCTCCTTTCCCGTACTGATTCACGGATGTGGGGGCCGTCTGAGTGAACACCGCCATTATTGTCGGATTGGCGACCAGCATCTGACTCTGGACAGCCGGCATAACGATCGGAGTCATTCCCCTGAACACAACACCTGGACCGAGGTGGATCCGATATGATAAGGGATACGTGCCGGGCCGGAACTGGAAGATGTTGTTGGCGGTCAGGAATAGATCTGAATATGCATTTGCAGTAGGGTCCCACACCGTATCAGTGCCAGGATTCGCAGTGCCAGGAGCACAAAAAGTATAGGTTGTCATGCGGGAGTGCACCTCCATTCAACAGTCGTCCCATTCTCCAATTTCACGACGGCAACACTACCCGACGCGGACACGACCGTTCCGACCTGGTTCGAGAGCTGCTCGGACAGGGCTTTCTGCACGATCGTGATCGTGTTGTTTGCCTGCGAGGGGATGACCATCCGGGCTAATTGTCGTTGTGCCAGGAACATCTGAGCCGGGATCAGGGTGATCGAAACGTAGTTGTTTGCGTTCTCCAGGTGATACTCAATCTCGATAATCCGGAGCTGGAACTCCGGCACGTTCGCCCATCCTTTGAACCGAACGAGCTGATACAGTTCGAGGTCCAGCCGATTCATCACTACAGCCCGGTACGAGTTGTGATCTGCCTGATAGAACAGCAGCAGTGCCCGCGCCCGAGCGTCAACTGCCGCCTGTGTCGTGAGGGTTTTGTTAGGATCCCGGTACTCCAGCGGCAGGGCTAATTTCTCCGTCACCGCTGACAGTTCAGCAAACCCCGTGAGCTGGATCGGGGTTTCGTCTGCGGTCTGCCCGAACACCGTGATCCGGTTATACTTCACGCCTGTGCGCTGCGTGACCGTGATCCCGTCTCTGATATCCCCGCTGAGAGGATACGTGCCGGCGATCACCCCGGGATCCAGCAGCCCCCTGAATAGAGCCTCAGCCGGCAAATCTAACCCAATTGTCGCACTGTCGATATCGTTCTCGTGCACAAAATACGCTCGCGCCTCGTAATGACCTGATCCCGAGCCGGCAGGCACGCCTGTTTTTATCAGGAATATCATACCGGATTTATCTTCGATCCTCTTGACCGCATCAGCCGCGAACGTCGTTTCGGTAAACTCGAAGTTCTCCGGCGTGATCTGAGGATATGGGGCAACGGGATTATCCGGCCACAGGGTCGCAGTCTCCCCCCATTTCGGGATCGGGTTGATTCGGTAGGGGCGGATCCGGGTGAGAGTGTTCCACTGCGTACCCTCGTCTCCACTCCCGATCGTTCCCCCCCCGAGCAGGACCTTGATATAATTCGACGGGTTGAACTCCATCCGGGCGATCATGTTCCCGGTCGGGACGTACTGCTGCGTCAGCATCCACCCAAGATCGAACGCCTTGATCTGAGTCGTGTTGTTGAATGCGGCGAGGGCATAATCCTGATCGGGGATGATCCCGTAGAACATACACCGCTCGATCTTGTCTTTACCCGTGCCCATCTGCACGAGCGTCGGGAACTGCCCGGTACCCGTCCCCTCAACTCCCCACGTCGAGATGAACCTGCCGGTGGAATCGAATTTCTGGATCCGGCAGTTCTGAGTATCGACCACATAGACATTTCCATCAGTATCCGTCGTGATCCCAGTCGGCCACGAAAACTGCCCGTCTGCCGGCCCCTTAGATCCCCACTCTGAAACATAAACCCCGGCAGACGTAAACTTCTGGATCCGATTATTCAGGGTATCGGCCACGTAGACGTGATCATCTAGTCCAACCGCGAGCCCCCACGGGCCATTGAACTGCCCGTCACCCGTGCCAGCAGTACCCCATTTCCGGATAAACGTGCCGGCGGAATCGAATACCTGTACTCGGTTATTGTCCGAGTCGAGGACGTAGATATTTCCCGCCGAATCGATCGCGATCTCTGAGGGGCCTACTATCTGCGAGGAGCCCGGGATCGTGTGAGTCCCAAACTGCCCGTCACCCGTGCCAGCAGTACCCCATTTCCGGATAAACGTGCCGGCGGAATCGAATACCTGCACCCGTGCGTTCCCAGAGTCAACCACGTAGACTGTCCCGAGAGTATCGGTTACAATCCCCCACGGGCCATTGAACTGTCCGTCTCCCGTGCCGACAGTCCCCCACTGCAGGAACGGCTCCCCGGTGTAGAGGAAATACTGCACCCGGTTATTGCTATAATCCGTGACGTATACCCCGCCACTCAGGGCAGCTATGCCATACGGGTTACGGAACTGTCCAACCCCCGATCCGATACCGCCCCAGATTGCAGTGTTCTTCCCGTCCAGACCGGTGAGGTGAATACGGTTGTTTCCGGTATCAGCAACACAGAGATACCCCGCCTCGCTCGTGGTGACAGCGTAGGGATAATAATATTCATCCGTTGATGCGTCCCAGGCCCCGTTGACGGTCTCGGTGCAGGTCGTGTACAGGTCAGCACTGCCCCTCCGGATCGACGTTGAGATCTGTTTTGACGAGGGGATCATCAGAACGACGGCCCCCTGAGATTCCTCGCCTTCCCGTTCGACCCCAAATTCAACGGTTTCGTGGTATCCCGTGGCGGCGATCACGTCGCTCGATTCGGTGATCTGATCGTTGTAAATATGCGTTCCGATCGACAGGAGATACCTGCCGGCAGGGGTGAATTTCTGGATCCGGTGGTTCCGGGTATCCGCAACAAGGATATTCCCTGCATCGTCGAGGGCGATCCCGAATGGGGTGCTGAACTGTCCTGTGCCTGCCCCGAACGATCCCCACTTCGTGACAAAGGTGCCGGCTGACGTGAACTTCTGAACCCGATAATTCCCCGCATCGCAGACGTATACGTTATTGGCGCTGTCAGTTGTCAGGCTGAGCGCCCCGAGAAACTGCCCGTCCCCCGTTCCTGCAGATCCTATTGTGTACAGGAATGTGCCGGCATGATTAAACTTAACGAATCGGTGCCCGTTGGTATCCCCGACATAGATATTATCCTGATTATCCACCGCGATCCCGGAGGGAGAGTCAAACAGAGATCCCCCTGCCGAGAGCAGCCCTATCGTAGAGATATACGTCCCGTTCGCGGCGAACTTCTGCACCCGATTATTCCCCGTGTCGACAACGTAGACATTACCAGATACATCCACTGCGATCGCAGTCGGGTTGTTAAACTGCCCCTCGAACGTCCCTCGCTCGCCCCAGGCGAGTTTAAACACCCCGTCCTTGGTGAACTTCTGGATCCGGTTGTTCCCCGTGTCGCAGACATAAACATTATCCCCGTGGTCGATTGCCAGATCTTCCGGCCAGTTGAACTGTCCAATTCCCGCCCCGAACGATCCCCATTTTGAGAGGTATCCCCCGGCAGGATCAAATACCTGTACTCGATCGTTCTTAGTATCGGCGACATAGACCTTTCCTTCATCATTCCCCGCAACGCCATACGGAAACAGGATCTGCCCGTCAGCCGGCGAACTGTTCACGACGTTGATGAACGTCCCGATGGAAGTGAACTTCTGGATCCGGTTCTCCAACCGATCGGAGACGTAGACATATGCCGCCCCTGCAACCGCAATCCCGGCGAGTTCGGTAAACCGTCCATTCCCCCCTCCGAACGATCCCCACTTTTGGAGAAATCCTCCATTTGGGGTGAACTTCTGGATTCGGTGATTCCCGATATCAACGGCGTAGACCCGATCCGCCGTATCGACGGCCATCATTCCGATGCCGGCGAACTGCCCTTCATCGGTCCCGGCCCTCCCCCAGGTTGAAACGTCAACCCCATCAACCGTGAATTTGCATATCCGGTTGTTCCCCGAATCGGCGATATACACATTATTATTAGAGTCGATCGTGATCCCGGTCGGCCCGTTGAACGCCTCTGTACCATAATCCCCCCAGAGGTTCATATATGCTCCCTGCGGTGAGAACATCTGCACATTATTGAGCTCATGATCGGTGACATAGACATTGCCGGCAGAGTTAACCGCTATCCCATACGCCCCGCTAAAATGGCTCGGTCCGGTACCGGCGCTGCCCCATTTCAGGATAAACCTGCCGGCAGAATCGAACTTCTGGATCCGGGAGTTCCCTGCATCGACGACGTAAACATTGCAGACAGAATCAACGGCAACGTCCGTTGGGTAAATGAATTGCCCGTCTCCGGTTCCGAACGATCCCCAGGACGCGATCGGGTGGCCGGTTGAATCGAACGACCGGATCTGAGCATTGTTTCGATCCACGACGTAGAGGTTCCCGTGGATATCGGTTGCGATCCCGACCGGCCCGTTGAACTGGTCGGCAGTGGTTGGATCTCCCACGGTGCAGACTGGCTCAAGAACCGAGCATTTCCGAACCGCGACGAAATCAACCGCGGTGGTGCCGACGAACCCGTTGACCCGGATCGGGAGGGCGATGGTCGGAATGCACTGGACGGCGATCGTATTCGCGTCCGTCCGGTTCACGGCACACAGTACCTCGGCGGCACTCTTCCGGCTGATCTCAAAGCCATAGGGCGTGCCGGCGACCGCCGTGGAGGTTAGTACCCCGTCACTCCACGATCCTCCGCTTCCAGCCTGCCCCCGCAGGGTCTGGCCTGAGGTCTGATAGATCACCGCATATTCGGTAGATCCTCCAACTGAGTTATGATACCCTAGGTTCACCAGCGGGGTTGCTGGCGGCGTCAACCTGCAGATCATTGCAGTCCCGATCCCAAACGTCGGAACCGAAACGATATTAGAGGTGCCTCCCGTGATGAGTACCTGCCCCGCCAACTGCTCTGCAGTGGGAGCCGGCACGGTTGTAGCAGCCGGATGAATGACCGTGACAGTCCCGGCAGAAGTCCATTTATCCTCGTCGAGAGCGATCACTAGGGCACCCAACGGGGAGAACTTCTGTAACCGGTTGTTCCAGGTATCGGCGACGTATACGCTGCCATCAGGGGCAACCGCGATCCCGTATGGATCCAGGAACTTCCCGTCAGCCGATCCCCACCCGCCCCATCTCAGGATCCAGGTGCCGGCTGAATCGAACTTATCCATTCGCCATGATTCTGAGTTCACCACGTAGAGATTGTTAGAGGCGTCGACTGCAACCCCCATCGGACACCGAAGATACCCATTCGCCCCGGCGGTTTCCTCGCTCACTGGCTGCCCAAACGCGGAGATGAACGTCCCGGTACTGCTGAACTTCTGGATCCGGTTGTTGTAGGTATCGCCCACGTAGACGTTTCCTGATGAATCAACGGCAATCCCCCACGGCCCGCCGATCAGGACATCAACGCCCCCAGAATCCTTTACATAATGCAGGTTGAACTGTCCGTTTCCGGTTCCAGCGCTGCCCCACTTCGTGACGAAGGTACCGGCCGAGGTGAACTTCTGAACCCGTGCGTTCTTCGAGTCAACCACGTAGACATATCCGGAACCATCAACCGCGATTCCTGTCGGATAATTGAACTGGCCGTTTCCGGTTCCGGGCACCCCAAACGAACTGATGAATATCCCCTCTGAGGTGAACTTCTGGATCCGGTTGTTGATTGTGTCAGCCACGTAAACATTGTTGGTGACTGCTGCACCCTGAACATTCGGCGCCGGCGCTTCTATCGTGCAAGCCGGCTCAGTTGCTGAGCATTTCCGCACAATGAAATAATCCGCCTGAACTGATATGGTATCGAGCCGGCTGAGGATCCCTACCCCTAAGGCCGTGGCCGTGAGGTTTGCTGAGTGAGTATACGTCGTGCCGTTATCGACTGTGCAGACCGTTGAACCAGCGTGACGGGCGATATCGTAGAGATGTGTACCGGTCCATGTATCCCCCATCACAACCGCTGACAGAAGCGGGGCGTCGTCGGTGCCGTCTCGCAGGTTGTAATTCGCGGCAAAGGGGTCGCCGAAGTAGACCTGGGACAGAGGATACCCGTACGGACTTGGGGTCCACCCCAGGCCGCACCGGTCAGACGCCGGGATGTTCGCGCTTGCTCGGAGTGCATACCCTTGTCCAAACTTCGCGAGGGACGTGATCTGTTTGTATCCCGTCCCGTCCCCGGTGATGGTTGCCAGCCCGCCCTGAACCGTGGCTCCGCCCGTTGAGGTGTCCCATTTGGCGGCGTCAATGGTTCCGGACTCGAACCCGTCATACAGGTCAAATACATTCGCGCCGTTGCTTTCTGACGTGGCAGATGCATAGCCATAAACCATCAGGAATGAAGTTGTCCCGGCGGCTACCTTGACCCAGACGTTCACGCCGGGACCGGTAGTGTAGGATTCGATCCAGTACGGCAGAGCCTGATCATTCAGGTCGGTAAATCGGAGGTCTCCGAAATCTTCTTTCATGCCGGTGGCAAACGGGACATACAGCCGGATAGGGTAGGCATCAAGAGCGGGCGCATTTGTGACGTTGACTTTCGCCACAGTTGACCACTCGTCATAGGTCTCGGGAGCCGGCGGGGTCACGACAGTCCGATCGATGGCGATTCCCATAGGTCCGGTTGACTCTTCGTTTCCGCCGAACTCACCGTTTCCTGTGCCGGCAATCCCCCACGTTTTCAGGGATATCCCATACTGATCGAACTTCTGGATCTGATTAAGGACAGTGTTAACGGCGTAAACATTCCCCTCGGTGTCAGCGGCTACCCCGTGCGGGAGTGTGATCGCGCCGGCTGGTGAAGGTGCATTATGCCAGACAACCCCGAAGAAGTCATCGAAAAACTCAAAGACGTTGTTTCCGTCGCTCTCCGAGACTGCGGACGTGTTCCCGTAGAGCAGGTTAAACAGGGTTGCTCCCTTCCCGATCTTCACCCAGACAACAGCGCTGACGCTCTCGACATAGGATTCCATCCAATAATACAGGCCCTCGTCCTCCAGGTTCGTGAACCGGAGATCAGAAAAATCCGGGTTCATCTCATCCCGGTACGGGACATCGATCCTGACTGCGTATTCATCCTGCGAGGGAGGATACTGGACCGATACCTGTGAGCAGTTCGTCCAGCCTAAATACGTGCCGAAAATCGGGACGGGGGTAACGGACCTCACGATCCCAAACTCAACGGTTTCAGAGTAATCCGTCATATCAAGCCGTTCTGCGGTTATCCATCTTGACGATCACGGCCAGGGTATCATCCTTGACAACGTTCTTCGGAGCCGGCCACAGGTGCCGCATGAGGGGCACACAATCCCCGCCGGCAGAGTTGACCATCACGACCCCGTTTACCGTGAGCGTGCCGGTGAAGGTCCAGTTTGCCGAGAGGACACTCTTGTATGAGGCTCCCGCGAGGACCTCCTCAACCGACAGGGTTGCGAGTTTGCGCCCGCCTCCGCCCGTGGCGATCTCAGTGAAATCTGTGAGAACGTGTTCGGGGTTCTCCTCGGCGTTTGATGCGTCCAGGAATAGATACTGCCATGCTGCCGGCGGTGCGATTGCAGGAGCTGAGAAATATCCGATCGCCTGCGCTGCGAGGGCTGCAAGACCCACTTTAAGAACTGTCGCCATTTTCCTCCATAATATGTCTGATTGTCGCTTCGG
>Ga0172381_10004705_pt1 | contig 14037 bp, 18 predicted proteins | sample Leawel6488metaG_FD_119754 | JGI IMG/M metagenome (GOLD analysis project Ga0172381, IMG submission 119754) | Leachate microbial communities from a municipal landfill in Southern Ontario, Canada - Leachate well 64-88 metaG | ecosystem: Engineered > Solid waste > Landfill > Unclassified | place... | reverse complement strand
TTTTTTGAAGTTAATCCTTCACTTCCCGCCACAAACATCTTTATCTCTATTATTTTGGAAAGTTGCTTAATCATTTTTTGATAATACTGAAATATAAATTCAGTTAGAAGAGGTCTCTGCCATACTGCTGAAACAATAGCTATTTTATTTTTCTTTGTTCTTTGCTCTATATGAGTATTAATACTTTGAATAGGAATTCTTAATTTAGAATACAGAACATTCCATTCCTGTTGATTCATTGAGGCTGGTTCCATAGCCATATATAAATTAAAAGCCTCTTCATCTACCCATCTTTTAAGTATTTGAAAATCCTCTGAATCATATGCCCTGTAACCTAATCCTACATGGCCCTTTCCACCACTCAACCCTAAATTATGTTTTATGCTTACTGGAGGATTATCAATTCCTACCAATACTCCTTTGTTGGCTCTCCAAAGAGCAATATCATAAAAAGGATTAGTATCAACTCCTACTTTATAATTAACTCCTAATCCAACAGCAGTACAATGAGCTGAGGAATGACTTTTTGGAGCCATAGAACAATACCCTCTGGAAAATATGTGATAATATCTTGTAGTATTGCAGCCCATCAGTACAGGTTCTCCATTAGCTTTCCAAGCCTGCTCCATTTCTGCAATATAAGTCTTAGGATAAAAATCATCATCTTCCCAAAATACTATAAATGAACACCCTTTTGCAAAGCATTCTTTGATTCCTTTTTGGTAACGGCTTACAAGGTCAAACTTTCCGTCAACATTTGGAAAATCAACTTTACAAAGATAATCTACTTTCCGGGTTTGCTCTGATATACGTTTTTCAGCAAATTTTACAAATAAATGTCTCTCAGGACTACAGGTAGGTAATACAACTCCAATTTTAAGTGATTTCTTTGCTTGTACTGGACTTTCTTTTTCTTTTAATACCTTAATACGTTTAAGAGCCTCCTTTACTGTAACCTTCTTAAACTGGGTTATTTCACTTTCAGAACTGCAATTCAGTATTTCAACTCCTCTTTTCTTTGCTTCTAATGCAATATTTTCAAATCCTTTCAGATGTTTAATGTACGGAGGATTTTTACCTTTTTGCCAAGGATACTCATTATGAAAATGAGAACCTTGTATATTTTTCATGTCAAAGCCTAAAAGAATTATCTTTTCTGCTCCTAAATTTATAGCTAAATTAATTGCTGCTGCTCCACTATTATCATTCCAACAAATAGACTTATTATTCTCAGAAAGTCCATATTTTTTAGTTGGTGTTTTTGGAATATAAGTAACTCTACTGATTGTTTTATTCTCTGGACTATAATTAGTATTACAGGAATACAATTCTCCCGGATAAGTCATTAAACCTTCCCTGTTGTGAGAAATAAATCTTTCATCAGAAAAGAAAACAATATTCATCCAGTCTCCAATCTTGTATGCTGCATTAACTCCAATGACTTTTTTATTATGAATAGACTTCATGTAAGGGGAGTAAGCGGCTGGAGGCAATTCACCAGCCTTAACCCCTTTGATAATGGACTCAGGAACACCAAACTGAATTGGGATTGAGCTTCCTCCTCCAATTATCCATACTTCTTCACCTTTCCATGTTGTTTGTTTCATTATTTTTGATTGTTTATCATTAATGAAACTACCTGTTCAGCATCCTTTTTATTTAAGGCTCTTTGACTAACTATTTTCCCATCTTTATCAAAGACATCATACCAATTTCCTTTTTCTCTTTTTTTCCAATACGGTAATTTTACTTCTTTTTCAGCTTCAGAATCATAATTAGTAATGTCTTCATGCTGAACAGCCTTAGGTAATACTTTTGTTACTACATCTCTAAAGGCAAGTGGAATGTCTCTTTCAAAAGCATCAAACTCTTCACCGGGTTTCATTGTTCTGCCCAATACTCTGAATGTACCTCCTCCAGTTACTTTCCAACGAATTCTAATTTCTTTTTCTAAATTATCCATGATTAAAATATTTTAAGATTAATAAAAATAAAGGGAGTGATTACCCTTTGTAATTAGTTTTTAAAATTATGCCATGTGGACTACACCACTTCTGAGATTTTGGTCACTTCTAACCTGAGGAACCTGAATGGTCATTACTTTGTACTTATTGATGAAGTTTCCTTCAGTCTGCCATTGTACATTCTGAATTCCCATTCCTTTTACCAAACGAACAACGTCTGAAGTCATTTGTACTAAAAGAACATTGTTTGCAGGAAGAGTATCAATGACTTTCATTCCAGAAATTCCTTCAATCTTAAGAACGCGGTCTCTGATTGTGATGTCACCTTTCAATGAACTGAAATCAGCATCCAATACAGTGTCATAAGCAGTAGGAATGTAAAGCACCCAAGGTCCATAATGTAAATCAGCTATAGAAGCTGCCTTCATGGCAATTACTGATTCCAAAATGTCTGCTCCATCCACTGAACTGTCATCCCAGTTTGTTCCTATTGAAATAGTATTTCTGTCTGGATGATTTACATAAGAGTAAATAGTACCACCACCAAAGGTTAATGAGGTATTGGTAAATAACATCTGTTCCAGTTTGAAAGCTACTTTACGAGCAGCTCTTTCAGCCATTCCGGTATCCAAACCATTACCCATACTTCTTGAGGCAGCTAATACCCTTGCATTAATTTCATAATCAGCATGGATTATAGGAATTGGCAAATAACGGACTCCAAATTCCTGACGGTCATTCTGTCCTCTTGTAACACCATCCATTGTAACTACTGCATCCAGTGCATCACCTACATCATGTGTTTCCAATACGGTTGTTCCCATTGCGTTGGCTAAATTGTAAATTAAGCCCCTTGAAATCAGGTCATTAATACCAGTCAAACGAGTTTCTGAAATACCCAATACAGCTTGGTCTAAGGTTTTCCATTCGTCTCTCCTAAGAGTTCCGTTTGTATTAACCTGTAATGTTGAATAGTTTTCAACTTTTTTGGCGTCTCCACCTTTAAAAACTGTGATGTAAGTTTTACCATCTTTCCCTACATAGGGTCTCATGGCATTTACATCTAATTTTCCGTTTGCTAAAATTTGGGCAGCAAAGTCTCCACTGGCTTGTCCATTAGCAATTAAATCAATATTTTCCATTTATTTTCTCCTTATTTATTTATAATTCAATTATTACTATTATTAATTACTAATTAGATTATTCTTACAATAATCCTTGCAGCAGCTCCAGAAGCATTTACAGCCTCAGTAGCAATTCCTACAATACGATTTGGTTCATCATCTCCCAAAGAAGACTGGTCTGCTACTGCTTTTAAATGACCATTTCCATTTGAACAAAGGAATGTTCCTATTGTCACATTCTGACCAGAAGCCAAAGTAGCATAAACTTGGTCACCACGTCCCGGAATCCAACACTGAACTATATCAGTAGAGGCATAATCCTGTGTAATGATTTTTCCTTGTGATTCATCTTCCAAAGCGAACATTGGAAGAGCATTGGCATTAATTGTAGCATGTTTTCTTACTAATCCAGTGGTCATCACTTCGATTAAGTCACCGGGTGTGATTGCTGCATTGGCTACATACTCTTCAATAACGTCAGAGTATTTTTTTACTTTAATTGTGTGTTTAGCACTCATTTTATTTTCTCCTTATTAATTAATTATTGTTTATTTTTGGTTATTTATTATTTCTGTTTGATTAAACTCCTGCTGGAAGTAATGGTTCTTCTTTTCCTTCATCAGCTTTATTTACTACTACGACATTTCCTGCTGAGTAATCCGGCAAGCCCATGGTTGAGTTAATTTTACTTAACATATCACAGGACATGACTTCTAACTCTTCTTTTTTCCAAGTGCCTTTTGAATTAGCTGTTATAGCAGTTATAAGAGCAGTTCTTTTTTCTGTTCTCAAAGTTAAGCCACTATTAACAATAGGCTGTAAATCCGTTGGAATCAATGATACAATGTCTTTTAATTCTTTTTTCAATAGATAAGCTGCTACGGCTGCATCAGTAATTGGTTTTTCAACTTCATTAACTACCGGTGCAGGTGCAGAAGTTCTTACCATTTTTGGAGTCATTGCATCAATCTGAGCTTCTGACATTTCACTTAACCATGTTTTATCCTCAGCGGTAAAATTGGTTCTTTCATTTGCTATTAAGGCATCTACCTTTTCGCAAGGGCATAATACTTTATTCATTTTATTTAATTTTAAATTTGTGTTTATATTTGAATTATTATTTGTAATCTTTGGTGTGTAGGATATGGTTTGTACCACTTCCATAGGGTCTCCGGTTAATTCAATACTCCCATCAGCACTTTTCTTGTAAGCAATTTTAAAATATTTTTCAGTAGAGGCTTTCCTGTCATATTCCCTGTAAATAGCAGAATCAGTATCGGCATCAATTACATAACAATAATAATCCTCTGTATTATTTTCCTTTACCTTATTCTCTATTTTATCCATTATAGCCCGGAAGCCTTCATTTACTTGAATAGTTATAAAGCCTTGTTCCCTTAGGGATTCTATTAATTCTTTTTTCATATCTTTTTCTGAATTTATGTTTATGTTTTGGTTATTTCTTATTCCACATCCGTCATTCCAGCTACAGGCTCCTTGTTCTCCGGGCAATAGTGCTAAATGGTCGGGACGGTAGTTTTTTGCTACTGCTGTGTAAGCCTCTCCATTCCATTCAGAGCCTTCTTCAGCTTCTATTTCATCAGAGAATACTCCTACACTTATATCCAATGCCTTTTGTTGATTAATATATGTTAGAGCAGTAGTGGAAAGAACTGTTATTTTATTTATTGAAATCCATGCCTCTGCTTTTAACTTCCCATCTTCAAACTTTGTATTAAATATCTTACCTACACTCTGTACAGTTGGTTTATTTGCTGAGATATAGTCCCCTTGTTCATTCTTTGGATGTCCTATTGTGACCGGGATACCATTCCAACTATCCGTAAACCTGCTTAATTCAGATTCTGTATGGAGAATTGGACCGTGACTTCCACTATGAACACCTTCCAACATCATTACAACAGGGACTACCATATATTCCTTTTCATCATAAGTTTCTTTTCTTATGGTGTATTTGGAAGTCTTTTTAGTTTTATGTATAGTTAGTAATTGTTTCATTTTTTACTTAATTTATTTTTTTGAAATCTCTTCTTCCAATATGGGGAGTGCCATACACCTACAATTCGGATGAGCGGGAATCATACTCTCTATTTGGTTCAAACTGTAAACCCCTTTGGAAATATCTCCACCCTCAGCTAATTTTAAGCATTCGTCACAAACATTAAATCCTGCCGTACTCCATTCTGCTTGCACTTTTACACCTTCCATGCCCCAATTCCTATACTCCTGAATACTTGCTAAATGATGAGCCCTTATAATTTCAGTCCTTGCCAACATTTTAGCTCTGGTCTTAGCAGGAATAAATCTGCCTAAACTATCTTTTATTCCTAATTCAGCTCCACCTCCATTTATAGTGGATAATATCTTTCTCGCTAACAAAGCAGGACCATCCCCATCAGCAATACCTTGACCAAGTATTTTACTGATTTGAGAGTCCATTGTAGCAGTAATTCCTTTTAAGTCTGAGAATGCCCTACTATATAATAATCCTAATCTATCCACATGGAAAGGATTAGCCATTGCAGCCTCTATACTATATCCTTTGGTTATTCCATCAAACCCGGCTTTCTTTAATTCATAGTCAGCCCTTTGAACTCCTCTTTTATAACTGTCTTCAATATACAGATTAGTCCAAGCTGAATCCACTGCTGACCCTAATTGATTCATTTGCCTTACAGTAAGAATATTATCATCTACTTGTTTTTGTAACCACTCCATAAAAGCTTGAACCTTATCTGCACTACGGGGAAAAGCAAAGGCTTTCTGAGGTGGAGCAGCAAAAGTAGTAGGTGTTTTTAACCCAAAACAATCCTGACTTACAATAGCATAAGTAATTTCCTGCTCCAGTTTCTTAAACCTTCGCATCATTTCTTTTTCAAAGGCTAAACGGAGGGCAGTAGTACGGGTAGGGTCGTATCTCTTTACTTTGACATAAGTACTGAGATGATTAACTTTAATTTGTTCACATACTTCACACATTCTGCCCCCTTTCCTCTGTTGGAATTATTGTTTCCTCAGTATCCATTTCCAAAGTCTGCTCTTCTAATGTATTCTGTATGTCTTCAATCTGCTCATCATTAAAGCCAAGAAAATGTTTTTGAAAACTTTTTACTGGAATGACTTCAGCATTAATAAGATTTTCATTATAGGCTTTTAATGCCTCAGCTCTTACTTTGCCTATTGTTGCTTTACTCAAATCGGAAGCTGAGTATAATTCACTCCATTCCACTTTATACTCCTCAGTCAAAGGTAAAATCCCGTACTCCATCATTCTATCAACGAAAGGCCAAAGTATTTGGACTTCTGCATACTCTTCTCTTCGCATTTGAATCATATCAAACCAACTATCCCGGTCTTGTCCTGAGGCCAATTCTCCTCTTTCACTTCCGAGTAAAATTCTCATTGGAATCCCTGTAATAGTACTTATCATTTGAACCTGTACTAATACATGAGAAACCGGGTCTGAAAACTGCTGCTCCAATCCTTTTAAATCAACCCCCTCATTGATGAAGATTCTACGAAGGTTATTTTCATACTCTTCCATTTGAGTATCCAAAGCAGCTTTTAAATTTGGACTTGCTTTGTATCCTGTATCAACTTTTCCAGCATATCCCGGTCTTGCCCCTCTCCAATACATTTCCGCACTACCACCTACTATTTTTTCTAAATCCAAAAGTCTATTATAAATGGGTTCTAAAGTAGAATTTCCAAACACATCACTTTCTAATGAATCTCCAGTAATATGAATTATTCTTGTATGATGTACTAATATGGTTTGAGCTGTGGAATTATCTCGAGTTAAGGTAATTTGATAAATCAGAGGTAATCCGTAACGGGATGAAGTAGTATTTTCTTCATAGGACTGAATTACTGCCGAGTTTTCAGAGTAAGGAGTGACATATAACAATCTTAAATTATTACTTTTTTGAACTGGTTTCACAAAATCAATATCTGCCTTTATTACATCCGAAAAGCCTAATAGTAGTATGGCATATCTCCCTATACAGGATAACTTATCAACTTTTATGAATTTACTCTTCAAAGAAAGAGTTTCAAATAAGTCTTTCCAAGCATCCTTTAATTCATCCTGCTTGTCCTCTGAATCAACTACATCAACTGGACCCTTCCAAGTCATTGAAACCGGGCGGTCAATTACAGCCTTAGCTATATCAGTTCTTCTATACTTTGCAAAATAATCAACAAAAAGAATAGTATCTTTTGGGTAACCTAAAGCATCATAAATATCCCTCTTCCCGGCATACTGATAACCAAGGGCTTCCGATAACTTTAAACGATTATAAAACTCCTGAACTTCATGTACAGAAATCATATTTTTGGATTCTTTCTTATCTTTTACCATGACCGGGTTTCTTTTATGAAGTTAGTTAAATAAAACATTCTCATTATAAACACATCCAACCAATCCGGGGACCTCCCTATATTATCCTTAATCTTTTCTTTTGGAAGGATTCTCAATTTTCCATCTTTGTCAGCGTCATAAGTTTTTAATTGTCCAAGTTCTTGAATAATCATGTCTTTTTCTGCTAAAGGTAATTCACATCCTATGTAAATCTGATTAATCATTTCTGCTAATTTATAGCCACATTCAGTTTTAAGGTTTTGATAAGCAGGGTCAGCAGGTTTGGAATTATTTACAAAACCATTGATTCTACAATTATCCACCACTCCTCCACCTACTCCATCTTCGTCTGCTAAACAATTCAGAGCCATTATTTGATGTTTAGTCCTCATGGCATTAATAGCATTCTGAATAGCCACTGTAGAGCTTATATCAAAGATTAAATAGTCAATCAATATTAATCCGTCCCAAATAGTTATAATCGCTCTATCACTTCCGTAACGAGCTATATCCGCCACTAAAGTATTGGTATATGTTTTTTTAATATGAGAATTGGAAAAGATACTTAATATTATATTATATGCTATCATTGCTGAGGGGTCATCATCATAATCAAAATTACCAAACAATAATCTTTGTTTAGTAGCTTCATTTTTTAATTCTGACAACCTCTTAATATAGTCAGCCGGGAGGAATGGATTATCAGAGGGCAGGGCATAAACAAATTTAGTATCAACGGTTTCTTTATTATTGACAAAAGGACGGTAAAAAGTAGTATCCACCCAATTCTTTTTAGGATTGAATGTACAAAGGATTTTAGATTTAATATTGAATTCCTCATTTCTCCATCTCCCTACCCTTGTTTTTAATATTTCAAATGCCTGAGGATGGGTTTGACTGGCTTCCTCTATCCAACCGCAGGTATATTCTTTACTACCAAATCTTTCAAACAGAGGGTCTTTCATTGGATAAAATGATAAATCTAATAATTCAATGATAGTTCCATTATTAAATATAATTCCAGTATCATTAAATTTATACTGAGTAAATCCTATTTTCCGAGCAACATCACCCCAAGTATAAAGAACGGATTCTCTGGAATCTTTTAAAGTATCTCTACCAATAAAGAACTTACTTCCCGGAGCATAATATCCCAATTCCATTAACCATTTACAACCTATAACAGATTTACCACCACCTGCTGCACCACCATAACCCACATAATCAGTGGTATGGTCCGTTAGGTAAGATAAGGCCTGTTTTTGTTTACCCGTTAATTCCATTGTTTTCTCTTATTTGTTTAAAAGGGTCACCGGTGAAGGTTACTGTTTGTTCTGTTTTTTCTGGTTCAAAGTATCCAGTCATTTTATTAAGGATTTCAATAAACTTATCCTTTGAATGAAGTTTAACTTTTATCATTTCTACATCCACGATTTCAGGAACCTTTTTTGTACCAATATTTCTTTTCACTATTTGAGTATCTATGGAGGCTATACTTTTTTTATCTCTTTCAGAAAGTAATTCAAAGTCTTTTCTTTCAATCCAAGTATTATGTAAATTAGAAATATTACTAAACGCTACTGCCATCACTTCATCTAAAACCATTTGTTTAGAAACTCCACAAAGTTTAGCAACATCTTTCTGTACTTCTGCAATATATTCCTTAATCTTAATATTTACTAATAAGTTTGATGATAATACTCCGGCACTGGCTTCCCCTACTCCATACACCTTCATATACGCCCGGGTAGCATTCCAATCATAAATATACTCCCTACAAAACATCCTTTGCTTCTCATTTAAATCCCCTATTATCTTTTCTGCCTTATCCCTTAACTTTCTTGGTAATCTATCTTTCCTCTCAATGACCTTTACATCCTTCTTACTCTTATCATTTACCACGGGAGCAGTCCTTCTCTTCATTCCTGCTTGTTGTATTGGTTTCCCCGGTATGGTTTTCCTTGTCATTATGGATAGGTCTTATTTATTTTTGACATAAAAATAAATATAAAATATATTAAAAAGGGTTGTTTTTGCTCAGAAGTTTAAAACTTTTGATTTTCTCATTGTTTAACTTATTGACTTTTACTATTTTATAGGTTGCATGAAAATAATAAAAAAATACCCCTGAGTAATTTAAGCTATAAACTCAGGAGTATTCTTTAACAATGTCTAACTGATTATTACTTTTATTTATTATCAGTTTGGTTTTATTATCGTTTTAGTTGAGGACCTGCCCTAATTACTATATGGATTCTATAAACAGAATTCCGTCTGTCCTCTGTGTACTTATATTTCTGTATTGTTGGTATTACCCTTTTCTTTTTCCTGCTGCATTTGCTTTTCTCATTCCTATCATTTATGAATACCCTTGTTAGAGGAATATAGATGAAAAGATAAAACATAAATGGAAAAAGGTAGTTACTCATTATTTTATTTCTTTATGATATTCTTTCCTACATGCTTCATATATTTTACATCCTCCACATGAGGCTAATGGATGATTTAAATCCTCTCCAAACTTATATTTTGTAGGACAATCAAATAAATCTTTTTCAGTAATAGTTATTGTTTCTTTTTTATTTTCTGGACTTTTCTTTATATGGGGATTCCACTGGTCAAGTATTTCCTTACATTTAAGTTCAAAGGCTTCCCAATTAGTGTCCGTTCCTTTTCTTTGAGCTATTGAATGGGCTGACCTTATTAAATCATTACACTCTTGTTGGAATCTAATACTGAGGGATTCCTCTTTACCTAAATTAGTAAAATCAGTTTGAAGTACCATTATTTCTTCTTTCAATATATTTCTATATTTACCAAGTAATTCCTTTTGGTGTTCATTAGTTGGAATAAAATCTGGAAGTTTATTATTCACTACAATAATCACCTTTATATTAGGGTGTTCTAATGGAAAATCAGTTAATAACTGTTGTTTTGCCACTATTTCATCCATTATTCTTTTTGCCTTTTGATATGTTTCTGGTTTCATATTTTTATTCTTGTTTTGGTTTAATTTCTTTTCCATTACGTATTTTAGGAACCACTGCATCCTTTGTATTATTTTTCCAATTCTCAATATTCTGCTGCTCCAAATCGTTTGCAATTAAAGTAATCATTCCAAATAATTCATAGAATGAAAACCCTTCGTTTTCTCTTTTTACATGGGTAATTTGTTTATCCTCAATAACAGTTACCTTGTAGGATTTTTCAATTCCTTTCGGATACACCGCTACTTGTTCTTTTTCAATATCCTTAGCAATTCCATTAAGGAGGTTTTGTACTGCTGCTCTACATTGGTCATTTCTTTCAGATAACTCTTTAAAAGCACTATCCTGAATTAAATATTCTCCATTTAAACTCATTCTATCTAATGTAAATTGAGTTTGGATGAAGTAATCTAATAAATCTGTTAATTGTTTTTCTAAGGTTTTCATGGTTTTTATTTATTTTTAGTAAGGTTCATAACAAAAATATCCAACTTTAAGTTTTTCAACTTCAGACCCTTTCCAATAATTTAAAGCAAAAAACACCAACCATTGAATATTTGCTATTCTTTTTTTAGGTAACTGATTAACTGGAACCCATTTTACAATCTGGTCTTCATTGGTTTTTATATCTCCGTGAACTTCTTCTTTTATAGCAGTTAATATGGAAACCGTATAATCATTTTTATTATTATAGATTTCTCCAATAAACCACCAATCATCAAACATAGTTTTTATCCCACATTCTTCTTCAAATTCTCTTGTGATACATTCCTTAATGGATTCATGACTTTCTTTATGTCCACCCGGAAAATTATGCAGGCCTTTTTGCCACTGTGGTCTATTTTTTAAAATTAATACTACATGAGTAAATGATTTATTAAAATATATTCCTATGGTATAATGTGTCATATCTTTTAACTTTTTATTATTATCCAAATCATTATTATTTTTCTTTTCCATCTCTGATGCCACTTTTGAGAAAATACTGCCTTTACTGCTACAAACTGAATCTTATTTGTGACCCCCTCTTGTTTCTCTTTTTTAGGCTTAAATTTAAGATTATAACTGCTGCTCACAAATATATCAGTTTCAGGAATGTGTATCAGTTTAGACAGTCTTTCAATGTATTTTCCTACCTCTGAGTCTTCACATACAAAATTAGTATTTCTGCCTCCTTTATCCGTTCCCTTTTCATTTACCATGGATACTCTCCAAATCAGAATTTTCATTACTTTAATTTTTTAGAATCTCTTTGAGCCTTCTGTAATCGTAATGTCTCTATGTTTTCCGTAATATAGTTACGGACATCTCCTGAAACTTTATTTGTAGAGCCTTCAAAAAGGAATAGTAAATAACTGGCAGGGACATCCTGCATCTTTACTCCTTGAAACTTTCCCCAAGGCATTGGGTCATTGTCTGTTAGTGCCATATTTTAATTATTTAATTCATTAATTCCTTTTACAAGGTGCTTTGTATTTTGAAAAGTTATCATCCAATATATAGGGACATTATCTTCTATATCAATCTCCTGTAATATATCTATATTTTCATTATAATAAATAGTAGAATCCTCTGTTGATTTCCATTCTCCATTTTTATAATAATGGGTAATTCTAATTACTTTATTCTTTCTTGCAGGCATTATAAAACCCTCCTCCTTAATTTCATTTTTATTGGATAATTTTTATTAAACCACTGCTCCCTCTCCCTTTGATGCAAAAACTGGAGGGTCACCCATGTAGTAATATTATGACTAATTTGAAGGTGTCCGTCTTTTGTAGCCTTTTCTATCATCCCGGGGTATCCAGCAGAATTCAGATGAACAAATAATCTGTTTGGATTAAATGGAGGGACGGCAGATGTAGTTCTTCTTTTCATTTAACGCTCGTTTATGCTAAGTTTACTGGACCTTCTTGTCATTATAGGATAATGGGTCTGAAACCATTTTAACTGCTCCTCCTCTGAGGTAAAGCCTAATGTAAGCCATTCTCCCGGCACATGAAGTTCTAATACCCCGGATTCTTTTGCTTTTTGTAGGATTCCGGGATATTTCTTTTGTCGTTTTGGACTTATTGGGTCGTAAATTTTGATTTCTCTTTTAGTCTTAATCTTTGTCATGGTTTGATTCATTTTTAATTTTTATTACAGAACTTATTTTGTTTTTTATGGAGACATTAAAAACTGCATCTGCACACTCTGTCAAACTTTCTTCATGAGTCACTATGATAAATTGGATTCCTAATTTTTCACTCAGCTCCTTTATCATTCTGGAGGCTGCTGGCTGACGGTCTTCACTTAGGAACCTCATTGGCTCATCCAATATAATGGTATTCCTACTATTCGGAGTTTTCATGCTATGAGAGGCTACCCGTAGGGCTAATGAAGCAATATCCACCGCTCCGTATCCTGAGGATTCCAACGGGTCCATTTCTTTTCCATCACGCATGAAGGTCAAATCACATTCTGTTTTGTTCCTCCGCTCCACAAACTCTACTTTTAAAATATAAGGGTCATCAGGAAAAACCGCCTGAATGGCTAAACTTGTTATGTCAGAAATATGGAATTGTAAACTTTGTTGAGTAAGCAATCCTACGGTACGAATGACCTCCCTCCCTTGTTCATATTTAGTTAAATCTACTTTTAAGTCCCGGAGAGAAAACCGGACCTCCCGGATTTGGGAAGTCACCAATCCTTTTTCTCCTTTTCTCCTTTCTAATTTTTTCCTTAATTCAATCAGCATTACACTGGGATTTTAGTTTTTCTTATCATTTTAACTTGAGTCCCAACTTTATCAATTTTTCTAAATTCCATTGGTTTTACTCCATTTTTGTAAATGAAATAAATACCACCCTCTACAGGGATTCCAAACTGAATTTTATCTTCAATAATATCTTTTCTACGGTTTACAATTTCAGGAATAGCAGCTACCACTCTATTTCTTTCCTGACTTGTAAGTAGACTTTTTTTATTTTGAACCTTTATGTATTCCTGCAAGGTGTAAAGGTCTAAATTTAATTGTCTTTTCTCTGAAAGAGGCTCTTGCTTTATTTGTGGTTTTGGAATCCTGCTTTTATTATAAACAGGTATTGGAATTCTTTTTGTCATTTGGTTTTATTTTTAGTTATTTTTAATTTTGTCTAAAAAATTACATGCTACTTTAAAAGCTCTCATTCTTGCATTAGAAGCATCTGAATTATCATTTTTAAATTCATTAAGATTATTCCAGAAATCAGATTCCCATTCTTGACGAGTTCTTAAATAACAACCTAACTGGATATACTCTATTTTGTCAGAAATATATGCTGATGTAGCATATTTATATAAATTTAAAGCAAAGAAAGCATTATATAATCCGACTGTTACCCCTTCTCTGACTGTTGCCCTGTCTCCGACTGTTGCCCCTTCTCCGACTGTTGCCCATGCTCCGACTTTTGCCAATGCTCCGACTGTTGCCCTGTCTCCGACTGTTGCCCCTTCTCCGACTGTTGCACATGCTCCGACTGTTGCCCCTTCTCCGACTGTTGCCCCTTCTCCGACTGTTACCCCTTCTCCGACTTTTACCAATGCTCCGACTGTTGCCC
>Ga0172381_10004703_pt1 | contig 14040 bp, 32 predicted proteins | sample Leawel6488metaG_FD_119754 | JGI IMG/M metagenome (GOLD analysis project Ga0172381, IMG submission 119754) | Leachate microbial communities from a municipal landfill in Southern Ontario, Canada - Leachate well 64-88 metaG | ecosystem: Engineered > Solid waste > Landfill > Unclassified | place... | reverse complement strand
GTTCGTGCCTAATAGAACTAGATAGATTTTTTTACATCCCCGCTCTACCACTGAGCTATTTACCCTTTCAGGTAAAGACGGATTCGAACCGCCGACCAAGGATTCTATTGTATTTTTGTTTTACTGTGTCTATCTAAAAAAACTAGGCGGAATTGATTGTATATTCCATATATTGTTTTTGCTGCTGTTACCGCCTAAAGAGACTAGATTCGTTTGTATACCTTGGATAATGGTTGTTTTTTTTGCTGTTAGAATCTAAATTGATTATGATACAGAGTATAAAAGATTTTTTAAGAAAGTCAATAATATTTTTAACTTTTTTAAAGATTTTTAATTCTTTCTAAATTTTCCTGATCTATTTGAATTATTTTTTCGTATTGAGAAATTAGAACTTTTTTAGCCTCTTCTTTGGAAGAATATAGTTCTTCTTTAGCGCAAAAATAAGTTTCCCCGCTTTCTGCTTTCGCCACAAATTTTTCTCGCCAAATCTCTGTTATTTCACCTAAATCAATTAAACCCTCATTCCAATAATGAGCAAAATAATATTTCTCACCAATTTTGGGGTTATCTACCATTTTATTGCCCGCATTCCTCTATTTCAAAATCAAAATAATTTTTTGAACAGAAAATAAAATTAATTAAACTATCTTTAGTAGAAAGAATTTTATAAACCGATTTAATAAAATCTAATTTTCTACTGTCGTAAATGTCGTGCCAAAATGTTTTGCCGTCCGAATTCCATCTTTTTTCATATTGTGATACTGTCTTAGTATGGTCTATTACAAATTTTGCGCCAGTGAATTCACCGATAGTTTTAATAACAAATTCATATTTTTCTTTATTTAAATTTTCATTAAAGGTGGATTTAATTTTTCTTGCGGCAGAAGCCGCGCTATCTGAGTCTTCTTCGTCTTCGTCGTTATCGTAATTTTCTGGTAAGCCATCAAAACTAAAACTATCCTCTCCGTCTTCTTGACAAGATTGGTTCGTTTCGATAAAAATTTCGTATGTTTTTGTTTTTAGAAAAATCAAAAGCATTGCCGCCTTTGAATTTGGATCAGAATTTCCAACAACAGAATTTACATTTTCGATTGTAACTATATCCTTTTTAACTATGAAAGTCGTATCTACTAATTTTCCAGCGCATGTCGGAGAAATTGTAATAGAGTGCGAACTTGATGAATTTGACTCATATGTTGATCGTATTGTTTTCATTTGTTTTTATGTTTTAAAATTTATTGATTAAATTATTCTGACTCATTATCATTTCCGGTTTTCAAAATAGATTGGCTCGAAAAAATAAATCGTAAAATCCCATCTGCTCCTTTATTTAGAATGTTTTCCGCTACGTCCATTGACCGATGATCTATATATCCATAAGAAAATCCGCCATCCCATCCTTTTTCTTTACAGGGTAGAATTTCTACGCTCTTTGCCCCGGTAAAATTTTTTACTACCCAAATAAATTTTTCTCTTAACGTTTTCGCTTTTTCTCCACTCTCATTCATTAAATATGTAGCTAAATATGACGCTTTGTCTCTTGCTTGTGAATATGTTTCGAATTCCCACCCGTATTCTCCGCAACGAATTCTGATTATGTTGTCGTCATCGGCAGAAATTGTTTGGTCTAGTTTTCCTACGGAAGCTATTGATATAGAATGGCTTGAGCTACTATTGCTTTCGAATACTAACCTTTGGGTTTTCATTTGCTTTTATCTTTTAATTATATTTTTCCTTTAAAAATTCAAACATTTCAATTATCGTTTCCTTATAATCAAATCTTTCTTCGGCACAGGAATTTAGTGCAAATTTTTGTTCAACTGCGTCAATATACATTGAAGCCGATTGTAACCCATCTTCCCCCTGATAAAACGAATTCCACTGTTCTTCCGACAAAATTCTTCTTACGTTTAATTGCTTAATTGCGAGATTATCGAAAGAAACGATGCCGCCCAGCGAATTGACTTTCGCAACAAAAACCGGCAATTGATTATACCACATTGCGATATTCTTATCAACTGATGGATGACGAGCATGAAAAGCAGCCCCTCTCCGAAAATCTTTATAGCCAAGTATTAAGATATTTTTTGTATGTAACTTTTCAACTAATTCGCTCACATCTTCAACCGAATCAATTCCCGCAATTACATGAATAATTGAAAATCTATATTTGGAAATCTCGTATAGTGCGTCATGATTAGAATTTTCCGCGCGATAAGATACGCCTAATCCATTAATTAATTTTTCACTTAAACAGTATTCTAGTTCTTTTTTTCGGATGTTTAAATGTAGTTCGTTGACTGTAGCATTACCTATAAGGTTGCGGCGTTTAATTTCTTTAAGAAAGTCTATAAATCCTTGATGTGCAAATACTTCACCGCCTCCTGCTGCAATTTCATAACCATTAGGAAGTCCGCGAAACTTTTCTAAAAGTAATTCGAGATTAGCGTGTTTGCCATTAGGATTTGAATTTTCGTGGCAAAATTGACAATTACCGCCAAACCGTGATAAGTCGCATTTGTTGGTAATTTTTATATCCGATTGCTCTGGAAATTCGGGATTGAATTTATCTGTTTCAATAAAAGTTTCGCGGGTTTTTACGCCGTCGTCAGTTATTGTTACTTGATAATTTCCGTTTTTATAAGTGAACATGGTTAGCAACTTATCTAAAATTCTTGAAAAGTCAACTAAATTTTCTTAATTTCGCAAAAAATCAGTCTTTCGTTTCTAAAAACACTACCAATATATTTTCTTTCATCAGATTTATCATAAAATGCCTCAGTCGATCCAAACGAAACCATAAATTCATATAATTTGCCCTTTTTAAGATGGCGATATAAATTATTTATAGTTTCTTCTGTCGCGGTCTCGCTCTTATCCTCACGTAAACAGTTTAAATTATAATCTAGTCGAAAATAATTTGTCCTAAAATTTGAACTATTCACAAATTCATCAAGAAAAGAACTCATCGCCCCCAAAATTCCATAATTTGTTTGTTCTTTGGGATTAATTGAATCTAATGAATAAGTATGATTTTCTATAGTAAATTCAAATTTAATATTTTCTTTTTTAATAGTTTGATTCCAAACCTCATTAGCCATTTTTGTATTATCGTTTCCTGTCACTAAATAAGATTCTTTACAAAAAATAAATTTCTTAATCGAATCGTAAGTAAAATCAATTTGATGAATTCCCTTGTTACTATCATCCGATGACTGATGATCTATATAACCCTTGGGATGATATTCATCATGTATTTCGTCATAAATAACTTCCGCGCCGCAAAAATCTTTAATTACATTTGTTAAAATATTTTGTTGCTCTTCCGTGCCGTCGTTAAAAACGTATGTCGCTACATAAGACGCTTTAGTAAGCGCATCGTTATATTTTTTCCATTCCCAACCAAATTCGCCAAATAGAATATGAATTTTTCCATCTTCAGAATTAATTGGAATAGTATCGTCAAATATTGAGCCGTTCGTCAATGTAATAGAATGGCTGCTCGAAGAATTGGACTCCCAAATTGCTCTTTTTGTTTTCATTTTTAATCAATTGATATAAGTTGGCGATGTTGCAAAAAAGCATTATTTTTTATGCTCATATTTTATATTTTGCACAAATTCTTTTGAAAGTCAATAGAAAAATCAACCTTGAGCAAAAAAAGAGCGGCAATTTCTTGCCGCCCTCGTTATTTTCTATTTTATTTTTATCTTGCTGCGATGGTTAGAATTCCAACGCAGATTAGTGTGTAGAATATCACCATAATCATAATCCTAAAATTGGATTCTACACTATCTTGAAATTTAAGCTCCAGTTTTCTCGAATGTTCTGTCGTTCATATTTTGTATTCCTTTAATTAACCGCCAATTTTATCGGTTGTTGTTTTATCTCTCATATTCTTATATATTACACTTATTTTAACAAAAGTCAACTAAAATTTTACAGCGCATATTTGTTTATTTTGCGAATAGCTTCTCTTGCTTCGCTTGTCAGACTTGCGCAGCCCCAAAAAGCCCAGTCTCCAATACTCGTTACGCCCGCAGGAATTTCCATCAGACTTGCGCAGTTCAAAAAAGCATAGTCTCCAATACTCGTTACGCCTGCAGGAATTTCCTCTAAGCTTGTACAGCCAAAAAAAGCCCCGTCTCCAATACTCGTTACGCCTGCAGGAATTTTCTTTAAGCTTGCGCAGCCCCGAAAAGCCCAGTCTCCAATACTCGTTACGCCGTCGGGAATTGTCGTTAATTTAAACTTTTTTACCGCCGCACCGTAAACGTCTAGCCACTCTTCTCCGGCAAATACCCCGCCTTTATCAAAATGGCTCAAATCACCATTTAAGACTTGCTTGAAAGCTCCGTAAATTCGCATAGCGAATTTTATTTGAGCTTCGTTAAGATCCTCGATTTTCGTGTCGTCATGACACGCTTCTTCGATATTAAATTCGCCCTCCCCATTCCACTGGAGCTTTGCGTATACCGTCCTATAATCAGTATTTTTAAGCCATCCGGCATTAGTTTCCGCCGTAGTATGGCTGTTATTCGTCGAGTAGACCACCGCCCCATCTTTCCTAATATCTATCGCTAAAAGCTCACACATATTTTTTCCCTTTTTTAGATTTTCAGCTATTATGCCTGACTATTTTAAAAAAGTCAACATTTTTCCTAAATTTTTATTTCACCATATTCAACCGAAATTTCTGTTCCTGCCGGATAGCCCCCACATTCTTTTGTGAGTTTTACGTAAATATAGTTTTGACGTAGAGGAATTTGCATAATTTCTCCCTCTCCATAAAAAGTATATTCTAATTTAAATTTAACTATATCACCAATTTGCATTTTTTAAAATAGATTTTATTTAAAGCTGTGTTCCCAAATTTCCCCATAAGTCTTGTTGTTTTTAATCTCATTAAAAAAGTGCTTATAAAAATCAATTTTAAATTTTTCGGGAATAATAATTGTTTGGAGTGTTTTACGACACCCCAGGATTCTTCATCGAATTCTCCAGTTTTAAGTTCTTCCTCGAAATATTCGCTTAACAATTTTAGTATTCTTTTCGATTTATAAAACGAAATTAACACTGTGTTTCCGTTTGAGGATTGAAGAATAACTACTGATTCTTTCTTATTTTCCATTTTTATTTTTCATAAGGTTTAAATTTAGAAGCACGACGCCAAATTTCATCTTCTATTTGATAATGAGCGGCAAAATCAGCTTTATAACCGACAGTTCCTTTCTCCGCATTCTCGTCCGCTATTGTAAATAAACGAATCAATTCTTCCCACGTTAATTCAAATAGATTACCTTGTTGATAAGCGCCACTATCATATAATTCTATAAAAGTTTTTTCCATAATTAATCTGGCGTCCCGTTTTGAATTTCATAAATCATTTGATCAATTTTATCCGTTGTTTCTGTTGTGTTTATGTATTGTATTGGAGATAGATATCCAAAAGATTCTATCGGCTCATTTAGCCAATTTCCAATATATTTCTTTTCCATAACCGAAGAAAGCTTAATTAATAAATTAAGAGCTTTACTGACTCCTAACTTTGTAACTAGATTTTTAAAATCGATTTTGGTTAAACCGTATTTTAGCCAAATTTGGGGTTTGTTATTATTTTTTGATTTCATTTTTGAAAAATCTATTATTTAATTCTTCTAAAGTATTTTGAAAAATATTGCCAACTTTAAAACATCCAGTATTAAAAATAAAAATTAAATTTTGGTCCCAAATAATTATTCGTCCGCCGCGTTCCGTTTTAACAAAATCGCCATCATAAATTTCGTTTTTATTCGAATCAATAATTCCAGAAAATTGTTGAACAGTATCTTTCCCATAAATTTTAGCTCTTGAGAAGAATTCTTCTAATTGTTCGTATTTATTCAGGAAAGCAAACTCGTCCGAAAAAACAAACGATTTCAACATATTATCCCAATAACGAAATTTAATTTCTTTATTCATAATTAATTTTATGAAATTTAAATCCCTCTTTGAGATTGACAAAGTCATCTACATTAATAAAAAAAGTTTCTTTATTTAAATTAGAAAAGATTTGTGCGTATTTTTTAGCTAAATACTCCCAACATCTTCCTTTTATATCAATATCATGATAATAATTATCCCATCTTTCGCAACTTGTGTGGGTTTGCATCCACTTAATAGCTTTTTCTTTATTATCTATTTTGTGAAATAAAGAGTGGCTTTTTTTATTTATGATTCTTTCTATAAATTTATTTAAAAGTTTTGTGCGGCGAATTTCAATTCGTTCAACCAACATCCTACACTTCCCCTCAAGAGATTGATGATCTTTTTCTCCTAATTGAATATATCCAGTTATTTTATTCATTTTATTTCTCAATCATTTCGTTCCAAATTTTTCTAAAATGTTTTTCTCCAAAGCCGTCGCCAATATCTGTTTGAATCCAGTTACGTCCAAAAACGGGGCAGCTGTCATCATCTATAATAAAAAAATGTCCAATGTCAAGCCTTTCTTTCCAAATTTTAAACCACTCTATTATTTCAATTTCGCGCAAATTAAAATCAGAATCAAAATATTTGCTCGGAATATCGCTAAAATATGGGGTATATCTTGCTTTTGGCGGCAAAAGAAATTTATATAAATCATTTTCTTTTAAACGCTTAATTAAAAGACGGCGATTTTTTCCTATGCGCCAAGTAGAAGAAATAACTATTTTAAAATTAAACCTTTTACAAAGAAAACGAATCATCCCGCAAGATTCTCTATCCCACGCCGTCATCATGCCGCCATATTTGCCTATACCAAAATGAGCGCGACGAGAACAAACTACGCCATCTATATCAAGAACAAGTAGATTCACTTTATTTTTTTATTTTTATAAATTTTAAGCCCGTTAAAGAAGTCGAATCTTTCTAAACTCTTTTGCAGAGAGTTGCCTAACCGCTCGGCCAAACGGGCACAAATTATTTTATATATGGCAATCTACTATGGTTACTAATATATCAGAATTTTTAATTCTGTCAATAGCGTTATAATAGTCTACATCATTTCCAATAACCAATACTGTGAAGTGGCTCATTTTATTTATTTGATTAAATTTTGAAAAATTTTTGAATCGTCAATTGTACCATAACTTTTTTCGTTTTCGATTCTCTTTTTTTCTTCTTCTTTTTTATCGGCAATAATTCTAGCCTCTTTAGCTTTGGGAAGCAAGACTTTTTCTACATAAATTTCCCACGCGCCAGGATGGTAAGTTTGGATTGTATACCCGCTAAAAAATACGCTTTCCCATTTTCCATCTAAACTAATTTCTACTGAATAATTTGGACAATAAGTATCATATCGAATTTTAATCTTATCGTCGATATAATTTATCCAATAACCGTGTCCTTTATAATCACGACTCGTTGTTAAATAATTAGCCACGGCGTATAAAGCGCCTTTTAATTCTTGTTCGTTCATAGTTTTAATTATCCTCGTAGTGTTTTATAAAATCAAGATACTTGCTTTCCTCAAAATTGTCAATCATTTTCTCAAGAGTTTTGATAACTTCGGGTCCATTTTGACAAATATCTATATCGATATCATCCAAATCCGGTTTTTCAATGCACAACGAAACCAAACCAGTACTTAGAATTTCTGCTGTTATTCTGCACCCGCATTTTTGAATCAAATCGTATTTTTCTTTTAAAGAATCGCGCACTTCGGTCGTTTGCCATTCGCGATCTCCATACGGGGGCAAAAAATGTAATACTTGAATTTTTATTTTAAATGTCTCCCGTCTTGACAAATTTTTCTAGTATAGGTAAAAGATCTTTAACTTGTTTGCGAGATAGAAGCATTCTTGTATTCGCGGCATACTCTCTTGGCATAGAAATAGGCCGCCATCCTTCTCCTAAAATAAGTTGTTTAGGGTCTGCGTCATCACAACCTAACCATATCTGATCTTTTACTGATGAACTTTTTTGTAATGAGCAAGATACGCGATATACATCTTCAAATTTATATTTCGTAAGCCATCGCGCTGTTTTATCTTTTTTCATATTTGCTTATTTTTAAATTCTTCTTTTTCTTGGTCTGAGGCCATAGATGAAATTCTTTCCCAATGCTTTATTACGTCATCGCAGGGCGGATATACGTGATCAATTTTATTTAAAAGTTCATCTGATTTTACCGCTAATGAAATTCTATTTTTATATATTAAATCTTCCCAAGAGGGAAAATGTTCTTTATTTAAATATTGTGGATATAAAAAATGATTATAATTAATGATAGCAAACCCGTCTTCCATATTTCTTGTTCGACGCAAAAAATCTAAATCGGCACAACTAGCCTGAAATCCGGTTACGCCTAGTTTATCAGCAACATAATTAAATGTCGCTTCCGCCGCCATACTCATTGCGTAGCAACATGTTCCATAATCTTGTTTTTGATTGATTAGATTTGATATATATTCATTTAATTCCTTTTGGTTTTTAGGAGTAGGAACCTTAGCGTCTCGCATCTCTTTTTCTGTCATATCGTTTTATTTGTTAAATCTTTTATTTATTTCTTCTTTAATCGTTTCTACTGTTTTTTCATATTCCATACACGGTAGAAAACCTCGCGGCGATTTATTTTTGCTAGTTTCATAGAAAATTCTAAACGCCTCACTTCTTCGGACGTTGGCAATAAGATTATCTAATAAAACCGGCAAACTTTCTATACCCTCTATGTCCTTTTTACTTAACACGTCTTTTGTTCCATTCTTTGATAACGTCGCGAGGATCGCTTTTTGATATATGAATTCTATTGCAACACTCAATAACCCAATCCTCGCTATCTAAAGGAGAGGCCGCTATCCATCTACCAACAAACCGAAAAATCGGAATACTGCCACAGAACGGACAGGGAAGTGCCTCTTCTATTAAATCAAAGCAATAATTAAAAGTGTATTTGTCTTTTATTTCCCCGTCATATTCAGCCCATTCTAAATCTTTAGGTAAAATAACCTGATATCCATCCCAATAATCACAATCGGGAGAAATAATCCAAGGCCCAATTCCCGCGCCGCGCTCACGCATTTGCCCCACGTATGCCACGGTTAAATCTTTAATCATATGGCTTTTTGCTTTAAACCAATAGTAGCCAGCTTTTTGTGGTTGCTCTTCTTTATAAGATTTCCAATTTATATTTTTATCTATCATTAGAATTCTGATGTAACTGGAATTTTCGAATTGTCAAGAACTTTCATAAAATATTCTATCGCGCCTTCTGTATTTTCGCAAAGAAATTTATAACTCATCCAATTATTGCAACCGCCAGAATAATCGGTCATACTTTTTGTGTATCGAAACATAAATTTTTCTTTCAATAAATTGGTTGCGCCATTAGGATTAGAAAAAGTTATATAAAGGTGCTCGGAGTAGAAAGATACTTCTGCGGGTTCACAATAATTAGTTTTTTTATTTTCTATTTTGTATTCGGTTATTTCTAATTCTTTTGCTATTTCTTTAAAAATGGCGCGAGAAATTAAACGAAATTCTCTTATTTTTTTATTGTTAAGTGCGTCTAAAAATTCTTGAGAATCAAAATCAAAAGATAAAAAATAAGATAATTCTTTAAAGGGTTTTGAGTTCATTTTAATCAAAATTTCTATACCAATAGCTCCAAAAACAAAATCCGGGCGCGGTCAAAGCATCATTTATTATTGTTCTTGATATTTCTTTTGAATAGAATTCGTTTAAGATTTTAAGAGCGTCTTTAGGATTATCCTCTAAATTAATCGTCTCAACCCCTTTTCTAAAATATATGACAGAATCATCACGCGAACCGCCCAGACATTTAAATAGAATAGTTTTGTCCAAAAATTTATCAATAGCTGGACCGAGATCATTTTCATCGCATCTTTCTATTCCAATAGCGTAATGTCGCCCCTCTCCAGTCGCAAAATAATCTAAATAAAAAAAATAAATATTTTTCATGATTTTAAAAGTATAGCACTCTTTCGTATTCAGCGCAAGAAAAAATAGTAATTTTCTGCTTATTCGATAAATCAAAATCCCCTTTTATGTGTGTGATGAACAACATATTACATTTTTCATAAAGAGAATTAAAAATATCTGCTCCACCAGCGATAATCATTTGCCCGCGTTCTTTTTCTTTAACACAATCTAAATCCATTTGCGCCGCAAATGTCGCATCATCTATCTTTTTGAATCCACCTGCAAAATTTCCTATAGGATAATATTCACATTCGGCATTTTTTATTTTAATTAAATCGTCGTACGTCTTGTGCCCGCAAATAACACAATTTCCTTCTGAAAGAAATTGACGAAAAAATTTCCTATCTTCGGGATAATCCCAAGGAATTTTGCCGTCTTTTGCAATACCGCCCTTTTCATCATAGGCGCAAACTAAAATTAATTTATTAATCATTTATGTGTTCTTGAATCTGTGATAAAAATTTATTTATTGCAGTTAAACCGTCTTTTAAATTAGCTACTATATAAAATGCATCGTTGGGATGGCATTCCTTTAATAAATTAACGTTATTATTTAATTTAATGATTTCTTTTTTCATTAAATCTACCGTTTCACTATAATCAAATTCTTTATTCATATTTGCAGATTATAACATCAATTTCTGAATTGTCAAACACAGAATGTATCATAGCCAAAACGACATTCCAATCTCCGCCCGCCCTATCTGAACCAATTTTATATGGAAAGCCTACTATCCATTTTTTAGATTGATCCTTAATCAGGGGATCTCTAATTTTTTCTAGTCCAGAATAAAACGCTTCATAATTTAGTTGTCTTTTTTCGCGGCCATAACTACTGTATTGTGCGTAAAGATTTACAATTAATTTATTTTTATCTATACGTGCATAAGAAAAATTACCCATCATTTCGCTAAATCTGTTATCTGGATCGCAACAATTATAATACGACGTATCCGCCTCATACGCTTGTGGATAACGTGATTTAATTTGTAAAGCTATTCCACCGCCAAATATATTATGACACGAACATTCGTGAACTAAAACGTTTATTCCTTCTGGGAAATCCAGTAGGTTTGCTTTAATTTCTTTAATCATATTTTTCTTCTATCTAAACAATAACCAATAACTTCCGAAAAGGCAAGCAAAATGTAGGAATTGGTCAAATCCAATTACCGCGAAAAACCAATGCGCCTCTTTTTTATCCCAAAGTTTATGGGTTAATTTCGACGTATTAAAGTCAATCGCCCAACGCAAAACACCATTAATGACGGCATAAGTAAAACTAAATATCAGCCACGGAATCGTATAAATTGCCACATGAATCGACAACCATTTTAATGAATGACTTTTTTCTTGGCTCATTTTATTAGATTGCAAAATAAAATCCGCAATCCAATGAATAAAAGCTATAAGAATAATTATTTTTAAACTAATCATTAACAATCAGAAATACTCCAAGCTGTTTCGTCGCGAGTTCTTTCTAAAATAATTTCAAGAATTTTTTCTTTATTTTCTTTTCCTACTCCATCATCCGTACAAAGAGTCGCTATCAATTTTTCCGTTGATGCGTCTTTAATTGATTTATCATCATATTCGCCAAAGGTTAATCCACCATTTTTCATATCAAATTTCCTCAATCAAACATTGCGGAACCGAAATACACGAATAAGGATATTGTGGAATTTTGTTTTCTAATTCAATAATATATCCCGCTCCAATCGGCGGCTCAAAATTCGTCGAAATTCCTCGAATATAACCAATAATTGGTTTATCATATCCGATTGGGGACGCTACAACTTTTTGACCATCTTTAAAGACCTTGCTGGGATTTGCTATCATGTTTTTATGAATATCTGATTTATAGAAAATTGTCAACCTTATTCACCAAATTTTGCCAAAGAATTTGCACGGGCAACGATCTTATCTATATTTTCTTTTTGTTCTTCACTTAACCCTGTTTCGCTTATTAAATCATAAGTAGAAGTTAAATTTGTTTCTAATTCTTCGGCGGTAACACTATAATTCATAACACCTCGCGCTAAAAATAAAAGAGTTGCCACCGTTAGTTGTTCGCCGGTTAATTTATTCAATTGTTATTTTCTTATTTTGTGCGTCAATTTTAACTTTCCCGCTCTCTAAGTCGTCCCAAAAAGTTTCATAAAGAGTTAATGGGTGTTATTTTTCATATCTATATGTTATTGCGTTACTTACGTATTCATTTATTCCATTAAATTTTCGCGTTTTCTTATTAAAAGAATATTTTTGATTTTCGTATATAAGAAAAATATCTTTTTCGTTTTCGGAATCAAAAAGAGCGTATCCAGTTTGATTTCCCGAACCAAAATTAATTATTATGTGCCACATTATTTTTTATTCACCTCTTGAATAAAATCTTAATAATAAAAATCCCTTTCATCAAGATTAAATTCAATCATCTCTTTTAAAAAGCGATTTTTTGCTTTATTGCACTCTGAATCTTTTTTTCTTTTTTCTTCAATTATTTCTCTAATTATTTTGGTTTTATAACCGGTCGCAACATTTATAATATAGCTATTGATGTCTTGATAAACCAAATGTTTATTAATTAATAAGTATTCTTCTATTTCTTTGATAAAATTTTTATAAAAAACTTCTACAACTTGTTCACCATTATAAACTTTATTATTATGAATACTATTAATAATTCTTTTATAATCACATAATTTTCGGGCAATTTTAACTGCTATTTTATTATCTATGTATTTATTGTCGGAGAATATCTTTGCTAATCTAATTTCCGCCCGACCATTACCAAAATAATTATCTTGAAATTTGTTCATAAGCCTCCTTTATCTCTTTATCAAGTGCTAATGTATCGGTATTTAAAATATAGTCAACTTTTTCCGACTTATTTTTAAATTTTTTCGACCATTTTTCGATAGTTATTCCTAATTCCTTTTTCTCGATTCCTAATAATTTACCAATATATTCTCCTGAAAATTTTTCCCGCGCTCTTTTAATCTTATCGATTTGTTTCAAAGCGGCGAAATATTTGTCCTTAACTTGAGATTCGGGAAAAAATAAATCAATCTCGTTGAGCAAATCTATAAAAGGCTCCTCCTCCGGTTTCGGCGGGAATTTTTCGCGATTTTCTCGAAACCACGAATAAATTTCTTTATACGCTTCTCTTTTTCTATCTCTTTTCCTGTGCGTGCAATTTTCTGAATCTTTAGTTAAAAATCCTTGATTAATTTTTTTTGAACTAAAAATAAAATTGCGCAATTCTCCCTTAGTTTTAAATCCTTTGAAATATATTTCGGCGTCATATCCAAAAAACGTCAGAATTTGACGCAAATCTTTTGAAATAGAAATAACCTCGATTACATGATCGTCTATTGGATCGCGGATAGGCAAAGATAGCCCGTCAATCCCATACTTCAGCTTATACAAACGGGCAACCCTTCCAAGTATCATCGAAAAATCGCCCCAAGAAAGAAAATTAAAATAACAATCCCAATTTTCCTTTGTTGTTAAAATTAAGTCAACTTGAAAATTTTCAATATCAAACGAATAAATATTTCCGTTAGAAAATATTTTAGTGGGATGAAATATTTCTTCTATTTTTTGTTTGACGTTTATATCTTTTGCCGGAATAACTAAAAAATCTACATCGCCATATGTTTCTTTATCTTCTATTTGATAAGGAATTTGAAAACGCTCAAATAATAAAGAAAACTTATCAGAAATCTTTTGAATAATTTCTTGATATTCTATCTTATTTATTCTTGGGTATTTAAATAAATTTCCACCCATAATTTAATTTATTGATAAGCTGTTAAAACTCTTTGTTAAAAGTTTATTGGTTTGCGCTTTTCTTTCTCGAATAATTTTTTGTGCTAAACACCAACATTTCGAAATACCAATTTGAGTTAGCTAAAGTATAGCAAAATATTACTTTTGCGAGATTTTAGCCTTGAAATACTTGGCGACTGCGCTTTCGCCCAATCGTCAAGAAAAAGTCTATAACTCTTTTTAGACTTTTTTATTCCAGAGTATAATGTTTTCCAGCTTCCTAATCTTTTAGTCTCTGCCATTTCC
>Ga0172381_10004700_pt1 | contig 14044 bp, 11 predicted proteins | sample Leawel6488metaG_FD_119754 | JGI IMG/M metagenome (GOLD analysis project Ga0172381, IMG submission 119754) | Leachate microbial communities from a municipal landfill in Southern Ontario, Canada - Leachate well 64-88 metaG | ecosystem: Engineered > Solid waste > Landfill > Unclassified | place... | reverse complement strand
GCTCACGGCCTGGCTTGCTCGACGCCGAGAAGCAAGGCGAGCTAAGTTGGAGTCTGACTGGCTCATCAAGCGAGATGGTTTCATCTGCTACTGCAGAGAGTGCAGAGCTACTCTGAATAATGTTGGTCGATTCCTTGATGATGACCGCTGCCAGTTCCGATGCTCGTGTGGGATGGTCAGCATTTTTGAGTTCGGAGCCCCAGTTCCAATCCTGCTCTCCTGCCTCCCAGATGACCAGTTTCCACCAAAGGATGTTGCTCCAATCCTCCCTTGAGTTCAATCATCATCACTAGGGCCGTACAACCCCTCAATGGTCTTCTGAACCTGTATCCCATCTTCCGTCTTGGGTATCACGATCAGGATCCGTAAGTTGGTGAACTTGTAGGTTGTGTACTGCTCGAAAGTCGTATCAGACCCTACAAAGTCAGCCTTTGGGTCAAGATTCACCACGTGGTTCACTTGGTTCAGATGGTCAACTGCAGCATTCAGATCCTTTGCGCTCGCAAACTGAGTGACTGTACCCTCAAACTTACATTGAACGAATCGACCCTCATCTGATACCTTGTAGCAACCAAACAGCTCTGGCTTGGTTGGGTAGAACCTCCATTGAGTGTCGAACTTCAAGACTTCAAGTGCCCACGGGGCCCCTTCACGACAATTGGTTGTAACCCCCTTACTTTGAAGAGTAGTACAGATACCCTTCGGGGTAATTCGGGTAGCATTGGAGTACCAGCTAAATCCTAGGTTTGATAGGCCAATCAGGACGACTGCTAGGATACTGAGTGCTTTGTTTGCCATGATACCCAGTATTACGTATCAGAGGATAAGATCTCACTACTTACTATCAAGCCTCCCCGACAACCGGTTCAGCTCCTGAAGGGGTTGACCTTCATGTCAACCCCTTCAGGAGCTGAACTCCTTCAAGAATATTGTTTGCACTCTCTTGTTTCAATAACCGGGAGGGGTCAAAACCCCTCCCGAAGTAGATACTATCTATTACGCATGTATTGCAATTACCTGTTTCTTTCTATAACCGGAGGGATCTTCATCCCTCCGAAGAAAGATATGGCCCTTAGTACGCCATTGACTCGTAGCGGTTTCAAAAACCGGAAGGATCTTCATCCCTCCGAAGTTGGATATTGAGATTGCCAAGGACACAGCAGCACTGTTTCAAAAACCGGAAGGATCTTCATCCCTCCGAAAGGATCATATTACTACGTATGTTTCTTGGGTATGTTGGTTTCAAGAACCGGAGGGATCATCATCCCTCCGAAGATCCGACTCGTGCCATTTCGTTTCAAGAACCGGAGGGGTCTTCACCCCTCCGAAGCCAGCTTCTTTCGACCACCACTACTGTTTCAATAACCGGAGGGATCTTCACCCCTCCGAAGGAGGAAGGTGCATTAGTAGGGGTACGGTTCTTTCAAGAACCGGAGGGATCTTCATCCCTCCGAAGGGCCGCCTCAAGTTGAGCTAATCGCGTAGACTGCCGATCGTTTCAATAACCGGAGGGATCTTCACCCCTCCGAAGGCACGGTTGCTAGTCCCCCATGACTAATCTTCTATGTTTCAATAACCGGAGGGATCCTCATCCCTCCGAAGTACGATTCAGTATAAAAACAGTGCTAAGAAGAGGACTTGTTTCAATAACCGGAGGGGTCTTCATCCCCTCCGAAGCACGTTGTGGTGCGAGATGTTGATGGAGGAGTATCTAATTTCAAGAACCGGAGGGATCTTCACCCCTCCGAAGACCGCGACCGTGGTCGGACCGGCTCGACCATCTCGGTTTCAAGAACCGGAGGGATCTTCACCCCTCCGAAGGGAGTCAGGAGGGCCGGCTGATGCCTTACCCGATCGTTTCAATAACCAGAGGGATCTTCATCCCTCCGAAGGGGTCACTGTATCAGTACCCATATGTATGGCCCCCTGTTTCAATAACCGGAGGGATCTTCATCCCTCCGAAGCTCTATACTTCCTTGTTCGTAACCGTGGTATCGCAAGTTTCAATAACCGGAGGGATCTTCATCCCTCCGAAGCTAATTGCTCAGACATTGACCCTACTCAAGGGGATGGTTTCAAGAACCGGAGGGATCTTCATCCCTCCGAAGAGTATCATCCATGTGTCTACCAAAGAATGGTCAAGTTTCAAGAACCGGAGGGATCTTCATCCCTCCGAAGCAAGTGAGGGCGTTGAGCCATCTCGTCAACATGGCTAGTTTCAAGAACCGGAGGGATCCTCATCCCTCCGAAGGCACCTTGAGTTCAGGATTCTTCAGTTTCAAGAACCGGAGGGATCTTCATCCCTCCGAAGTGGGGCTTGCCGTCTGGGGATTGCCACTCGCTTTGTTTCAAGAACCGGAGGGATCTTCATCCCTCCGAAGGTGTGGGTCAAGCTCTGCCACAGGCGCATCCATTCGGTTTCAAGAACCGGAGGGATCCTCATCCCTCCGAAGCGATCACTCACCCCATGGATGTGATTGTGTACGTTCGGTTTCAAGAACCGGAGGGATTCTCATCCCTCCGAAGCTCCGGAGCACGCTGGGCATTCACGAGCCGATCGATGTTTCAAGAACCGGAGGGATCCTCATCCCTCCGAAGCAGGGCTACCAAGGCCAAGGCCTCATATCAGTCCAAATTTCAAGAACCGGAGGGATCCTCATCCCTCCGAAGATGCCAGGACTCGAAGGTCAGACCAATACCTATACGATTGTTTCAATAACCGGAGGGATCTTCATCCCTCCGAAGACGTTCTGATGCCTTAAAGCAGAAAGGCCTCCTTTCGTTTCAAAAACCGGAGGGATCCTCATCCCTCCGAAGTGAGGCTGACAGGGGTTGGGGTACCCGAACCGAGCGAGAGTTTCAATAACCGGAGGGATCTTCATCCCTCCGAAGTTTGCATGCAGTGCAATTGCTCGACTTCTGGAGAATGTTTCAAGAACCGGAGGGATCTTCATCCCTCCGAAGGAAGCCGAAGTGGCCGCGGAACAACCAAAGCCCAAATTTCAAGAACCGGAGGGATCCTCATCCCTCCGAAGCCCATACCGCTGAAGCTCAAACACTCTTGGACGAAGTTTCAAGAACCGGAGGGATCCTCATCCCTCCGAAGCCATCCTCAACGCTTGTGGAGGGTCACCCATTGAGGTTTCAAGAACCGGAGGGATCCTCATCCCTCCGAAGTAGTTACCGGCTAGGTTGATTCCACCTTGAGGATTTGTTTCAAGAACCGGAGGGATCCTCATCCCTCCGAAGGGATGTAACCACCGAATGGCTGAGAAAGTCCACTGTTGGTTTCAAGAACCGGAGGGGTGAAGATCCCTCCGAAGCAACGTCAGGCCGCGTTCCATAGGGATTTGGGATTCCTGGTTTCAAAAACCGGAGGGATCTTCACCCCTCTGAAGATAGTCAAATTTGCCGTATGGGCATTTCGTGCCGTTTCAAAAACCGGAGGGATCTTCATCCCTCCGAAGGAATACCGAGCGGCTTGGAAAGGCTCACGTTCGGTGAGTGTTTCAAGAACCGGAGGGATCCTCATCCCTCCGAAGGGCCGCCTCAAGTTGAGCTAATCGCGTAGACTGACGCTCGTTTCAAAAACCGAAGGGATCTTCATCCCTCCGAAGCGACCTGCGCTCTGCAACCCAAATCAAGTCCAATCCTTCGTTTCAAAAACCGGAGGGATCTTCATCCCTCCGAAGTGAGGTTAAACCGAAGTTCAACCTTCGTAGATGACTTCATGTTTCAAGAACCGGAGGGATCCTCATCCCTCCGAAGTAGTGACTGAGCCACCGCTGAAGCTGGACCCGAAGTAGTTTCAAGAACCGGAGGGATCCTCATCCCTCCGAAGTGGCGATGGGACCATTTTTCAAGATTTAGACGACGTAGTTTCAAGAACCGGAGGGATCCTCATCCCTCCGAAGCATTCAGGCTTCTCATGACAGACCTCACACGCAATGTTTCAAGAACCGGAGGGATCCTCATCCCTCCGAAGCCACCAAAGATGGGAAGCCCGCCCTGCAAGGGGCTATGTTTCAAGAACCGGAGGGATCCTCATCCCTCCGAAGTTCTGAGAGACTATTCAGGAGCAGTCCGGCCACTTTAGTTTCAAGAACCGGAGGGATCCTCATCCCTCCGAAGCTCTCCCCAAGCAATGTCAAATTCCTCGGTTTGGTTATTTCAAGAACCGGAGGGATCATCATCCCTCCGAAGTACCGGAATGGGGCGGACATTGCGGCGCGGTGTGCTCGATTTCAAGAACCGGAGGGATCCTCATCCCTCCGAAGTGGTTCGAAGTCATTGGGAAGATGTCGGCAAATCTGGTATTTCAAGAACCGGAGGGATCCTCATCCCTCCGAAGTCGCCTCATCGAACTGGAAGAGGCGCAGAATATCGTAATCTCAAGAACCGGAGGGATCCTCATCCCTCCGAAGTACTGAAGAAAGATCGGGAATGGGGGGACGTTGGCTATTTCAAGAACCGGAGGGATCCTCATCCCTCCGAAGTCAGCTCGTGGTGTCGAGTCTGAAGTACCCCGAGTGATTTCAAGAACCGGAGGGATCCTCATCCCTCCGAAGTGACGCTTGGCGCGGAAATACGGCTGGTGCTGGCAAATTTCAAGAACCGGAGGGATCCTCATCCCTCCGAAGTTGTAGACTTGTCGATTGGATAGCCGAGAATTCTGAGATTTCAAGAACCGGAGGGATCCTCATCCCTCCGAAGTTTCTTGACCTTCGGTGAGTTGTACTTCGGTCCCTCATTTCAAGAACCGGAGGGATCCTCATCCCTCCGAAGTGACCGTACTGTCAGTCGAGGACTGTCCTAGGCCCAGGGTATTTCAAGAACCGGAGGGATCCTCATCCCTCCGAAGTCCATACGATGGCACCAAGACCAAAGAAGCTCAGCCCCATTTCAAGAACCGGAGGGATCCTCATCCCTCCGAAGTCATTGGCGGCGACTTGGCCTTCCGACGAACGGAATCATTTCAAGAACCGGAGGGATCCTCATCCCTCCGAAGCAGGAGGGCCGGTTGATGTACCAGATCGAAGTATCCGACATTTCAAGAACCGGAGGGATCCTCATCCCTCCGAAGTGGTGTGAGGTAGAGACCTGGGATCAGGAAGGCCACCTATTTCAAGAACCGGAGGGATCCTCATCCCTCCGAAGTCGGCATTCCTTGACATGTACTTCAAAGCTAGAGCAATTTCAAGAACCGGAGGGATCCTCATCCCTCCGAAGTAGCATCACTAGGATGCCTTCAAGTTCACCCACTTGCGAGGTGATTTGCGAGCGGTCCTGATCTCAGGGTAAGTTCAGGGCGCTCTTCGAGAGAAGTTGGTACTCTCTCGAATGTTATTCTTCTTAGTTATCAAAGATCAAGGGGACCTGCGAGGGGTCCCCTTGATAATCTAGCTATTGAACTGCTCGAAGTCAATCAGATGCAGGACCATCGACTAGATTGGTCTTCGCTGTTCTTGGGGATATCCTGTCGTTCAATGACCTTCATGAGGGACAGGATGGCGATGTTGGCCGTTGCTTGACTGAAGCGGATCCCGAACTTAGTAGCCACTTCCTGGGTGGAGGTGACCTTGCGTTTCTTCATGTAGGCGAGGACATCAACTGACTTTGCTTTCTTCTCTGTTTTGGTACTCATGACAACTCCTTATTTCCGCACACAATGAACTTCTTGGCTTGGATATAGACCCTAATTGTGGCCATTCTCCAAGTTCTTGACCTGTAAATATGGACTCTACCTAACCAAGCTCCCTGTCTACTCTTACCGAATCCTTGGGTTTCGAGTAGGGTTCTGACCTCTTCCTGAGTGGGTAGTATGTAGCTTCGAGGGGTACTAGTTCCGCAGAACGAGTTGAGAACCTTCAAGAAGCTCTCTACATGGCTTTCCAACCTCTGTAGTCTGAGATCAGGGGTATCATGCCCGTCCAAGGTATGGTTCAGGATTAGGGCGCAGACTCCGTACTCTTTGATGGCGGGTTGGACACTGCTTCTGAAGAAGTCTGCCCCAACTCTATCCCACCACTTAGTGCTGACCTCATTCAACAGGTCGAGGCTGAATGCTCCAATGGTTTTGATCCTAGGCTTAGCCTTACAGCGGTCACCGTGATTAACCTCACGAGCGAACAGGTAAGCGTCCATGGGCACTATTCTTGGCTGATTGGGGTCACTTACTAAGAATTTACTTTGGAGGTTCCTCATGGATCTGATATAGGTTATTGGATCATTCTCGCAAAGTAAAAGATCCGTATTCCGTTTCAGTAAGGGCTTTAGGGCTGAGTAGGTTTGCAGGGTATCCTCCCCTGCGAAGTCGAGGATGCTCCCGCAGACCTTACCTCCTTGGACAAGTGTTTGGTCCTTGATGAGGGTACCAGTCTGTCTAAAGAAGTGGGCATTCATCTCTCGCCACGGTTGCTTGTCATAGCTTCGATCAACGTTGGGCATGGTTCTCCAGGATGGGGGAGAGAGTATTGTTAGCCAAGAGCTGTACAAGCTCTTGGACCCCTGAGCGCTCAACGAAGTCGTTCACCTTAGTGGCGGCGGCCTTCACCTCAGTGTTCCAACGCTTAGGTCTATTTGAAGCTATGTGAATGAGACTCCCGAGGGTAGCAAGGTCACTCACGCTAAGTTGCTGGGTCCAAGTGAAGGCTAATGGGGCCCAGATTGCTTCTAGATAGTACACTAAAAGCGGGTGCAGGCTATCAACCCCTAGCATTGAACAGAGGGATGTTGGTAGGTCCGAGAAGTTGATCCCTTTTTGGGATTGCCACTTTTTCCAGACCCTCTTCAGGATCTCGTGACGCGAGTCTTCGCCTTCCCCACTACCCTCAAGGGCCTTTAGTGTCACGGCTTCCTGCCAAGACTTGTTCTGGGTAAGATTCGAGAAGAAGTAATCTTCGCCGGGTACAGCTTCTCTTGTGAGGGGGATCCCGTTAGACCCGGGCCACCGATTCTTCAACTTACGGAAAGCTTCGACTTTCTCGATCTTCTGATCGAGCCCAAGGGTAACCCCAGTTCTGATTCCTAGGTTCAGGTAATGGTTTTGGAGTTCACCGTTGAAGACCCACTCTGAGAAGGACTCTTCTCGACCCTCAAGCGCTTCAGCAATGAACTCTGGAATGAGCTCTTGGACTATTCTTTGGATGGTAGGATCCTCTGAGATCTCTTCAGCTAATTTCTTAGCACCCTCTTCAGTGAAGTGCTTACGACTGAAAGATAGGGACGTTCGAAGGGCCTTCTCCAATAGGTCCTCTGGGATCTTGCACTCAGAGTCGTTATGCGCGTGTTCCTTAGCAAGTTGGGTAAGAACCTTGTTCTTGAAGTTCTGTTGCATAACCCCCAAGGGGTCTCGAAATGCTGATTCAAACTCCGCCTCAGCCAAGGACAGATACTTCAGTGCTTCGGGTAAGTGTTCAGCAATACCGGAGAAGGAGTCTCGAACACTATGGTTTGAACCGTTAGCACTCGAAGGGAGACTTCCTACCTTGGCGACAACCCTACCTAACAAGCTGCCAATTTCGATGGAAGTCAGCCACCCTCCTACCTGATGCATAAACATGGCTTCATCAGCAGAGTCAAGGTGGGACCGAGTTACGCAGATCACGACCCGGCTATCGTACAGGTACTCATCAGGATACCCGACGAACAATGGAGTACCATCCCATTTCTTACGCCAACGAAGGATGCGCCCAATCACTTGGATGATGGTGGCAAGGGAGTGTGGGATCCCCCAGAGGTACATGGTGTTGAAGGCTGGAATATCCAAACCTTCATCAGCCTGTCGGAGGAAGATCACTACATCAGCTATATTCTTGAGATCTTCGTAGGAAGGTTGATTCTTTTTGTCCTTCATGCGAGACTTCAGCTTATCAAATTCCTTTTTGTCTTCAATCCACTCTTGTTGATCTTCAATCCACTCTTGTTGATCTTCAATCCACTCTTGTTGGTCCTCATTACTAACTTTGGGGTAATTATTTCCTGAGTTAGGGGTAACACAGACCAGCACTTTCAGTCCGGAAGCTTGGATAGCCGCCTTCATTTTACGCACAGTGATTCGGTGAGCGTGACCCTTAGTGCACCTGACTCGAATACCAGAGAGGGCTGTAGGGTGGCTCTTGAGATCACTGACCAAGCTTTCGATTGCGGTACCCTCATCCTCAGTGGAAGGGATCTGGGATGTTTGGGAATCACTCATCCCTCTGTCGCACACCGTAAGGATTCGAGATCGGAGGCTAGGAGCATACCCAGCTAACATTTGGTCAATAAAGCTCCAAACGAGTTTCTTATCATTGAATAGGACCGGCTTCTTATCATACCGTGAGGGGGTACCGGTAAGCTGAATGACCTTAGCCCCCGCCAAGCGAGCTTTACGTATACAGTCGGAGGTGCTTTTGGTCTTAGGTATCTCATCGTCAGTAACCCCTTGAGGTAAACTAACCAGAGAGGTGTTATCCTCGAAAATGTGGTGACCTTCGTCACCAATGATGAGCGTGCGAGGTAAGAGGTTGTTAGTGAGACCGTCATTGGTAATACGGTCAAAGGAGTTTCGAAACAAGTCAAAGGTCCCCGCCACTACCTTAGGGGTAGCTACAGGCCCATCATCCTTATAGCGGAGGACGAAGACCTCACTCTTATCCGTCTCTTCCACAGGTAGGAGTTTGAGGCCGTAGTCACTAGCCTTGACCTCGGCCTGACTGTACTCTACCCACTGCTTTCGAATAGAGGTCATCGGAGTGATGACTAGTACCCTGTCAATCACCCCAGCATCCACAAGCCGTTTGGCGACCATAAGTGCGACTAGGGTCTTTCCTGAACCCACACACATTTCTAGAAGAATCCCATCATCATGAATCAAATGGTCTACCGACCATTGAATTATGGATTCCTGATACGTTCTGGCTGTTAGTTCTAGTGGCAGGGTGGGTTCAGCGGGGTCGAGTACAGCCCCTTGCGTTGTTAAACGGGACACTAGATAATTGCTACTTGAACTCCCGAGTTAAGTCCAGACTTAATCGTCTCCAAGTCCCTAAAAGCGTAGTCTTCAGTGGACTGCCTTGGGGCCTCCTTGTTGTCCGTGCAGACGTTGAGGGGGCGGGATAGCTTCAGGCATTCCTTGAGTTGCATAGAACCGCAGGCGCTGTCGTGGATGAAGAGGGTCATGCGCTCGTGGGAGACTCCGGTACGGGATGCTGACTGGGTAAGGTCCCACATGACCCCAACGATATTGAGGATCTTATTCAAGTCCTCCCAGGAGAATCCCGTGTGAGCGGCGTGAAAGGGGTTACAAACTAGGGTACCCTCGTAGAGGCCATAGTTCACAACACTGACGCGGCCAATTGTACTGTTCTTCTTCTCTTTCTCTTTCCAATTGGCCACCGCGGTGCAACCCACGGCAATCTCAAGGATCTCGATAGGGTGGAGAGAGATGAATTGGCTGACCTGAAGGGGTCCAGTTGAACCCTCGTTCATAGGGTCCTGGTAGACTCGACCAAAGGCTCGGTCATCGGAGTAGTACTCAAGATTAGCCTTGATTATGCTATCCCAATTCTCCAACTTGATGACCGTTTTCTTCCCCTCTGGCTCCCCCGCTTCCTCCTTCTTCTTCCCTCGTGCCTTAGCAATGGACGAACGCTGCTTGTCAACGAAGGTGTTCAGTAGGATAGTTGCAGGGTCATTCGGGTTGATTTCCTTAGCGGCATCTAAGGTGCCTTGAAGCTGAACCCCACGACGCTGAATGTGGATATGGTCCCCGTAGCATAGCTCCAACAAGTCACGTACCTTGCGGTTCCATGAGGCATGGCTGGCGAGTCCCTTCATGTTTGATTGAATCTGACGGGGGGCTCCGTTAGCGTCGATGTCACCGTTGATGTTGGATAGAGCAACACTGAAGTGGATCACTGCGGTAATCAACCGGTCAACAGGTGCCTTGAGATCCGGTACCACAAGGATTGTGTGCTCGTCTTTGTTACTCTTGGTGGCAAAGTAGTTCTTGGTCTTGATAATAGAGTTCATTTGGATCTTTCTGTATCTAGTGTAATGTGAGAGTTAGCGGCCTAAAAGTTAATCAACTCTCCGAAGACTCTAGGTCCTCGGTCTCGTCATCGTTCTCGGGTACTATGTTGACTTGTGAATTCCGGCCGCAACCGTATTGGTCCTCGGTCTCGTCATCGTTCTCGGTAAGGGCTACCGTCGTCTTATCCCCAGCTTGTTGGCAGTCACGCATTTGCTTGATGAAGTTTCGTAAGTCATTAACATAGGCGAGACCGTGTTCCCAACCGATATTGACAAGCATCTTTTGGTTTCCAAGATACTCGGATAGGGAGTCCGCCGTAATATCTACTGAGAGTTGATTAATGTAGGTGTCAAGAATGTTGAAGGTCGTGCTCGGACGGTTTGCACGAAGCCATTCGCGACACCTGCTGCATTTGACAGCCCCTCGACTGAAGAATATCGCTGGGGTCGGGTACTGCTTGAGGATCTCCCCCATGTCAAACATCTTGGAGGAGTGCTGGCGGTTGTAGAGTACCGCAATTCTAGCCTGAAGTGCAAGAAACACTCCGAAGCGATAAGCTGATTGTTCGGAGCTAGTCAGCTTAGTTGAACCCAATCCGATTACTGATTCGAGTTTTGGGGCTGAGTCCGTGAAGTGGTATTCTTTCAGGGCTACGTTGGTTTTTGATGCATTTTTTGACATGGGTATACCATACTTTCGTGAGAGGTGTGCGTGGAACCAGAGGGTAGCGTGTTGGTTGGCCCAGGGTTGTTTCGTGTCCCCCAACCATCTAGGGCGATTGCGAAGGAAGTATTCTGGAATCGAGTCTGGGTAGTTACTCCCCGTAGTTATTGCCTTGAAAGCCGGAATGAATGCCGTCTTAGGGAGCAAGGTTGGGTTGGGTTTTTCTCGTCTGGTAACAATAAAGCTGACAGGGTTATATCCGGCGGATTCCCACTCTTCTTGGAAAAGGAGTATGTTAGCTCTGGCCTCACTAACTGAGACCGCCCAACTGTCAAGTAGTGCAAATCGACTTTTAGTCCGCTGCCAAACCACGAACCTAACAACTGCTTGGTCGGTTTCTTTCAATAACCGGAGGGCCTCTCGTGCAAGAACAACCTCCTCTTTCGTGGCCCCTTCACCGCCGCGGATAAGGGTACCCAGAAGAGGGAGTATAGGGTGTTCTACACAACCCTCTACCCACCAAGCAACCTCTGTGGTCCACATACTACCGGGGTCCTCCAGGGTTAGGTACTGTGCATTGTCATAGTTAGTAATGTGTAGAAACCCTGCTCTGATTCGATCTTGAGTTCTACCACTCATCGGGTAGTTCTGCATTTGCTCGAACTTCTCGAATCGATACGAGTTGGCGTTGAACGAGATCAGAGGGGAGTCAATGGGGGCCAGACGATCCATGGTTTGAATCGCTGTACAACGCTCGCCTGTGATGATGTCGAAGTCCTCACCCTTACTCGTGCTAACAGGGAAGTACTTAGTATTCCACCACTTGGCAACCTTGGGTAAGCAGAGTAAGGGGGTGCCGTTGTAGGTTAGTACAACAGTTATGGAGTCGGTAACTACCCCCAACTCAACCATAGTTTTTCGAGTGGGTGGTGAGTCGATAGTCCTTTTGGTTGAGTCGGTACGTGGCTTGATACGGTAGAAGGTCTCAGTACCCTTGCCACCCTCAATACTCTCGAAGCAGTACTGATCAAGCATCTCCCTGAACTGGTGTGCTGCTTGAAGAACTTTCGGGACTCCTGCTTCAGTCAGGCTCTCAAAGCACTTATCCCAGAAGGGATCATTCTTGAACTTCCGTAGGTTTGCTAGGAACTTCAGGTTGGCATCGAGTGGGTTGCAGCTGTCACCGCTACCAGCGGGAGCACGCTTGGTAACCCTGATGGGGTTGGTACCAGCTGGGACATGACGAAGGGTTATAGAATCTTCCGTAATCTCGCAGGTGTAGTACTCGTTGATAGTGTCGAGCGAGGGGTCTTTGGTCTCAAGAACCTTAGCCCCAAGATCATGAAGCCCTCTAAGAAATTGGGTCATCATACGGCACCTACGTTGTAACGACAGAGGCCGAAAGCCTTTACTTCATCCCAGGTAGGGTACCTGACAACTCCGTGCTCCATCCTCATGGGCGCGTAGTACCAGGGCTTCTTGGGGTCACTGTAGTCCTGAGCGTAGGGTTGGATTCCAAAGTCCTCGCTAACATCGAGTGGTTCTAGAACCTCATTGGGTTCGGCGAAGCGATAGCTCTCGATGAGATACTCTTTTGGTCCAAAGGTAGGTGCGGATCCATGAAATTGACCCTTGTTGACCCTTCGAGTGAACATTTGGTCATACTTGACTAAAGTGTCTTGCGGATTTGCACTAGGTAGTGCGACAATGGAAGCCGTCACCGCTAGAACCACATCAACTCTGAGTACATAGGTACGAACGGTGCGGAAGCTGTCGGTAAAGAACTGACCCTTTGGAAAAGAACTCAGCTCACTCACCGTAAACGGGTGCGTACCACTGGAACCGAGCAACCTAACCTCATGGATAATGTAATCCATCTCCTGCTTACAGAAGACACTCCGGTGAAATCCGATAGCCCCCCCGTAAGTAGGTACGGGGAGTGAAACAAGGTTAGGCCCCGTCTTATGCCCTCCAAAGAAGGCTAGAGGGCCCTCCCATATCGTGGTGTACTTTTTTGCCCTCATCATAATCTCTCCCGTATCTATTACCCATGTGAACTAGGAGTATCGAAGTTAGATCTTTGATCCAATACAGTCAAGTATTTTTTGACAATCGGTTCAACGATTAGTAGTTATTTGCATGTGATCCAGAGTATGACACTCAATTAGCTGCCATAATCTCACTGAACTTCTTGATTATTCTCAGTATCCTGCTACGTATTTTACTGTCCTGTTTTGGACAGTAATTGAAATTTACATCTTGAATCCAAATGAACTTCTTGCCCACATCGGTTGCAAGAACCCATTGAGAGAACAGCTGCTGTCAGCTCCTCGTTCGAGCTGTCGACTGTTCCGATAGGGTAACAGAATCGGCTCTCACCAGCGACAACGATCCCTTCATGAGTCACCGATGGAACACAGAACCCAGACTTTCCCAAGCACCCACGAACCCTCAAGATCTTGATCGCCTTAGTCACCGATTGGGTGGAATGGATGAGAGATCTAAAGTTGAAACTACTGGGAGCAGCTCGTGGACTCAAGCCCTTTGGATCAAACGTGGGTCTTGCAGCCCTTCCAATGGTTGACAAGACTTGAAGCTTGTTGACGTACTTTACCTTCGGGTGCTCAAACTTTGGAGGCTTGCGTGGATAGAACCGATCATCATTGGTGACTTGAACAATGACACTCTTCCAATCATCTCGAAGAAGTTCATCCCTGAGCTCTTTGTTATCAAGCCAGAGGCCATGAGTCAGAATGGTTAGGATCCAACCTCTCTTGACTACTTGAGCAGCCATCTCAACGATGAGCGGGTTATCTGTGCATTCTCCCCCTGAGAGCATCACCATCCCAGGTATTCCAGCTTGAAGGACCTCACACTCGGCTCTCTCAGTGAAGTCGAGCGCTCGCATGAATGTGTCCATGCTCATGTGCTCATTAGAAGGTACTGAACTCTCCATGCAATGGCTACAGCCCATCGCACAGCTGTGGGTGATTTTTAGGAGCATTTGAACTAGGACTACAGGATACTCTCCCCCGTTGCTGCAAGCAAGCCCATCGCTTGGTCATGCTTTAATGTGGTAATCCAGTCCTTGGGCCTGAGCTGAACGGTGATAAATCCACTCGGGAGCATGACAAGAGCAGCTGAGATTAGGCTAGGTACCATCAATCCTCCTCGAGTATCCGCTCAAAGCGGGTTGGTCTAGGTCCGGTATAGGGTTCAGTGACCTTCTTAGCCGGCATGTTGTCTATCAGATGTCTAAGGTAACCCAGGGGCGTCCCTGTGAACTGAGTGATCTCTCTACCGTTGAAGCTTGGGGTAAGAGCCATGAGAGAGTAGGCTAGTGAGAGAGTCCACTTTAGGATAATC
>Ga0172381_10004699_pt1 | contig 14047 bp, 15 predicted proteins | sample Leawel6488metaG_FD_119754 | JGI IMG/M metagenome (GOLD analysis project Ga0172381, IMG submission 119754) | Leachate microbial communities from a municipal landfill in Southern Ontario, Canada - Leachate well 64-88 metaG | ecosystem: Engineered > Solid waste > Landfill > Unclassified | place... | reverse complement strand
TGTCCCCTTGATACCGTACGTCCCGAACATGCCCCTGAGCGTGGTTTCCAACTGGTTGTCGGCCACCCCAGCGGTATCGCGCACCAGCTTCTCAATCGTCAGCCGTCCACCGGGAATATCCCGTAGCGGATCGGAACGCAAGTGCATCTGCCCGGCGAGTTCCGCACCCTCTTGCCGCCAGCCGGGTCGCAACCATTCCCTGGGGATAAAGCGGGCCGCGTAGCCACTCTGTAAATCGCGCAGTTGGTCTACCGTGGCACCAGCAGCCTTGGCGGCTCGCAAGTCCTGCTGCATGGTATTGCGGTGGAAGCGGGCGAACTTCTGTAGCTCTGCTTTCTTGCCCGCGAGTTCCGGTACGGTGGCGACAATGCCATTGATCGTCCGGTCAGCATCGCCCTTGGTCATGGCCTCGACGATCTTGACGTAGGCGTCTCGCTGGTGCGGTTTCATGGCAGCGCCACCCGCGTCCACCAGTCCGGCATCCGTCGCTCTCCGCATCAGGTCCATCGTACGCTTGCGTGCGTTGACTTCTGCGGCGTCTTGCGCGGCATTGAGCCAGAACCCATGCTCCTGCGTCGGCGCTTGCGTAGCACCCCGTGCCGAGCCTGAGAACAGGGTTGTGAGCCCACGTCCCGCTCGACTGGTACGCAACCCGTAACTGGCGGCGTCTTTGAGTCCAGCCCACTTCGCGGCAATGGTGCCCGGCCTACCACTGGCACCGAACACGGCCCACGGCTCCTTGCCGATAATGGGCATCCCGATGCCACCCCAGCCGCCAAGGACTTTCGAGCGTGCGAGTTTCTTCACCTCCTGTCGCGTCATGCCGGACAGTTCGCCCGTACTGAATAGCCTGCGGATAGCGTCCGCACGTTGACGCTTTGGTACGCTGGTTGCAAGTAGGTCGGCAATCGTCTGCGTCTGCCGTGCGGTGGCCCTGCCCATCGTCTTGGAAGCCTGCGACTGCAACGGGCGGCCGACGTACTTCATCAGCCCCGCCTTCTTCGCAAGCGTACCAGCGGGCGTGAGAGCGGCCTTGGCGGGCATCATCCAGGTAAGCGGGTCCGTGGCAACGTCCAGCGCCAACCCACCGGCGAAGTTGCCCCACGTATCCCTTCGGCCGGCGAGTCCGTAATGTCGCAGTACGTCCCGCCCGTACTTGTGATACTCGCCACTGATCGGCGAGAGTAGCGGCATCAGGGGGTTCTCGCCCATGAGCGCCCGGTTCACCATCGCACCGGGCGTACCAATTAGGTGAGCCGCGCCCGAGACTGCGCCTATCGAGTTGCGCAGTAGGGCGTTGGTAATGGACTCTTCTTCTGGGGTGAGCGGTTGGGCTTGTCTCGCCAAGTGCCCAAGCTGCGGTAGCCTCGACATGATCGTTATGCTCCAGCCCTGTTAGCGCGGTCCACGCCACCAGCTTCGCGGGTGCTCTTGGTTCAGGTAGGCGTTGATGGTGTTCTCGTCAGCACCCCTAGTTCGCAGGAAACTCGCGGCCTCTTCGGCGGTTGCGTCCCGCAGTAGTTGGCGGTCGGTGGCACTTACCTGAATGGGTGCCCCTGGGAAGAGTGGCGCCATTGCGGCAGTACCGCCGGCCTGGGCGATTTCGCCAGCGGCACCAAGGCCAACCACCGGCGCCAATGCACCAACGGTCTCCGCGTAGGTTGGTGCCGTACTTTGGATTTTCAGGCGATTAGTAGCGTCCCGCATTTGCTCCGTCTGGAAGCCAATATCTTGCCCGCGTCCCATCATCTGGTGGCCGTACATATCGGCTCCGATCCCGGCCATGCCTTGCTGGTAGCCGAGTCCGCCCAGATAACGCTGGGTTTGCTGCTGCTGTTGGGCTACCCAAGCATCGACTTCCAACTGCCGCTGCTGCATCTCGCGTCCAAGGGCACCGTCGCGCGCCTGTTGTTCGATGCCAAAACGAGCGACGTTGTGCCCTTCCATGCCCAGTTCGCGCTGGACGCCAATGCCGCCCATGCCAACGTCCCGCTGTACTTCATGGCCGAACCTATCCACTTGGTTCCGGTCCATATTGACGGCTCGGTTTGCGTCAACGCCATAGCGTGCGGCATCAGCCTTGATACGTGCGACTTGCACTTCCGGGGTGCTTGGCCCTTCGCCGAGTCGTGCCAGCATTTCCGTCTGATACGGCGCAGCATCGCCGCGCTCTTGGGCGACCATCGCTTCGGCCAGCGGGCGCGTAATGGTTGGCGGCATGGATCGGGCAATGCCCAAACGCTGCCCCCGGCCTGCCCCTCGCTGCTCAGCACGGTTCTGCACCATGCGTTGGCGTGTATCGAGTTCTCGTTCCCGTCGCTGTTGGGCTGCGATCCACCGTTCAGGGTCTCTTGCGCCCTGGGGCGGAATGGGCAGTAGCTCGTCGGGCAGTTCAATAACAGCCCCACCGAAACCGGGTGCGCCAGCAGCCGGGCCACCGAACGGGTCTGCGGGGTCTGCTCGCATTGGCATTCCGGGCGCAGCACCAGCAGGCGCCACCGGCGCTGGCGGGGTTGGCACCGATACGGCTGGAGTCGCTGGTACGGGTGGGGCAGCCATTGGCGGGAAAGCCGGTGGGGCCGCTATAGGCGGTGCCATTGGCGCGGCGGGCAGCAGGGGTGCTTCCGGCATGGGCGGCGCTACGGGGGCCGCTACGGGCTCCGTAACGGGCGGCGCTGGCGGTGCCATAGGCGGCGCACCAGCGGGCTCTCCTGTCCCAGCGGGAATGCTAGGGGTGGCGATATTGGCAATGCCGATTCCTGCGGCGCCGCCCAAGCCCGCAGCCGCTATAGCCCCCCGTGGGTTGTTGACAAGCGTACTCTTGAATGTCCGGTATGCTTCCGTCAAAGGCGACGGCTGCGCTGGCACTGGCGGCGGCAACAACACATCATTGCTTGGTGATACCCAACTTGGGCGATTGGCCCAGTCCTTGGCGGCGGCGGCCGTGGGATTGAGTGGCTTCGGCCCTTCCAATGCAAGCGGTGCGCTGGGCTGCGAATAGGTGCCTCCAGTCGGCGGCATCGGCCCTCCTGGGCGTGGACCAGCTGGTATCGGGGCAAGTTCGCGCGACGGCAAAGTCGGCCTAGCCCCTTGTGGCCCGCTGTACCAGTTCGCGCCTTGGGGTAACGGTTGGGGCGGCGGTAATGCTTGCTGTGCAGCGGGGTTCGGACCTCTGACAGCCGGCACACTGCCTGCCGGCCGAGTCGTCATGGCACCCGTTGGTCTTGGCGGTCCAGTGGGTGAAACCACAAAGTCCGGTCGTGCAGGGGTCGGCCGCGAGAGCGCTGTGCTTGGCACTGGCCCCCGCGCGGCTGGAACACCTGGCGGCTGATATGGCACCAGTGCGGTTCCCGGCTGCGCTGCACTCGGCGCCGGTAGCGGGTAGACGCTGCGTCCAGCTTGCCCAGCGCCACCAAGCATGTCTGGATGGACGGATGGCGAGCTTACAGGGGGCCTGCGAACCGGCGGCAACTTTGCGGTTCTCGCGCCCCTCGCTAGTTTCCCGGCCTTGCCAGCCTTCGCCGCAGCACCAGCCGCCCCAACCCCTGGCGCAGCAACACCAGACGGTAGCGGGTTGACGCCGTACATGGGTTTCTGCTGAGAACCGTCCATGAGCCTGCCTTGTGCGTCCCACATCTGCCCGTATTGCAAGTTGGACGTACCTGGGGCATCGAGGCCGAGAGTTTCACGCAAAGGGTTGTCGAACAAGCCGGAAACGCTATCTCGGAAGTTGATTGCGCTCTGTGCCCACACCGGACGCCCGGTTTCCGTGGGTTGCATCAGCCAATGCCTTTCGCTACCATCGAGAGGTGCTGGCTTCGGAACCGGCAGCGCTGCCATCCCACCGCCGGTTGTCTCCCGCACCAGCGGCCCGCTGGAAATAGGGGCACCTGGCATCATCATGGGCGGCCGAGACTGCCCAATCGAATTGGGCGTGAACGTGGCCGGTCGAGTTCGAGGGCTCAAAGAACTGGCTAGCTTAGCCATTGCACGACTCCTGTTTGGGTGGTATGAGTCGTGCCCGCCGGCGGCCCTGCTTCCACAGTATAGGTCTTTGGGGTTAGGGATTCCAGTCTTGGTATTCCGGCAGCCCGAAGTCCGCAAGGAAACCCCGATACGCTTTATGCTGGATTACCCTGGTGGTGTTCTTCCCGTTGGCTAGAAAGCCGTCCTGCTTGGCCTGGTAGACCTTGATCTTCACCCCCGGTATTCTTGCCGCCAGCGAGAAGCCCGGCATGTCCCTGCGACACCCGCCCAACTCCCACAGTTCCCGCCACTTACCGAAGAACCGTTGGGCAGCAGGACTCTGCCGCCAGAGGAAGGCACTCGACTGCAATACCGCCAAGGGGTAGGGTTCGCCAGTCTTCGCCATGAGGCTCAGGTAGAACGTGCGGTAGAAGTTGGACTTCGCACGGTGCGCCTCGCTGCGGATCACCTCGGCCTGTTGAATTGCCAGGTCGTGCTCCGCCAGGTCGTCGAAGAACCGCTCGATCCCCGGCCGCTGCAAGACGGCATCAACATCTAGTGCGAGCGTCAAGTCGAACGGCGTGTGCTCAATCAAAGATACCTTCACAGCCCGATTCTGCTCGGTCGGCATGTCAACCCACCCGAACGTAGTTCCGTCCGGCCAGTCATGCCGCTCCGACTCGGGCAGGTTCGTTACGACGTGCATCGGCAGGTCGGTATACTTCCGACTGTACGCAGCAGCCGCCGCGCCGAGCTTATCGAACTCCACCCCCATCGCAAGGTACAATACTCCCATAGACATATCTATCACCCCCGCTGTTTGCTGTATTTCTCGGAACGGATCGGCTCACTTAACGCACGCTCAACAGACCAGCCGCAAGCTAAGCGATTGGCCAAAAGCCCGTAGCGAACCCCCAATTCTCTCGCCCAGCCGGTTACAGAAAGCGTCTTGCCGTTGTGGGTGAGCATCCTCAAATGTGGCCGGATAGGGGTTGTTATCGCTCTCTCAACAGGCCAGCCAGCGTTTAGGCGGCCTTGCAGTGCTTGCGGCGTGAGACCATGCCGCCTCGCCAAATCGGCAACACATAGAGTTTCGCCGCGAAATGCAACGAGTCGGTTGCGCCGCGTGTTCCTCACCTGCTCTGCCTTCGTCGCCCACCGGCAATTTTCAGGGCAATAGTCGCCGTTGTTGTCAATCCGGTCGATGCTGTGATTCGCGGATGGTCGCGGCCCCAGGTCTTCCAGGAAAGCCGCGAACGAGTTGCGCCAACGTTCGCATACTTTGATGCCGCGCCCGCCGTAGTTGTGGTAGTGTTTATGGTTTTTGTTGACACATCGCTGAATCATAGAATCCCACCGCCGGTATTCTGTCGTCCCGTACCCGCCGTGGACTGTCGATGCGGCCGCAGAGCGCTCGGCTTGCAAACATCCACAACTACGCGTCTTGCCTTTCCGCAGTGCTCCGCCCGCAACCGCAGTGTGTTGCCCGCAATCACACAAGCACAGCCATGATGCGTATGGTTGCCCCACATAATACAGCACCTCCAGCCGACCAAATCGCTGCCCGGCAAGGCTCGCGTAGCCATTCCGCTCGTGAAACTGGACTTGCTCCGGCAGATTGTCCGGGCTACAATGGTTTTTAGACATGCTAACCTCCTTCATAGGTTTGCGCGTTTAGGGAGAGCCGGGCTACCCACTCGGCTTCTCCCGTTATTCTGCCACAAATGATCGCACACGTCAACCACCTGCGTTACCTTTCTTCGCAGCGGCACGCATATAGCGTCTCGAATACACGCCTGCGAGCGGATCAAACACACTGCCATAGTCGATGTGGGTATGCTGCGGGAACTCGTGGTATAATCTGTCTACCCAAACATTTGCAGGCATCGACGCGCAGTACCCAACCACCGTATGCTCCTTCGCGTCGGTCAACAGCGACCAGAGTTCGCTCAGAATGGCGTCCGTATGTAGCCAACAGTCCTTGTCGGGCACCACAATGAATCGCGCGTTTGGGAAGACGGGGCGCAGGTGCTTCGGGCCGACCATGATGTTCGGCCACTCCTGAAACCGCCAATCGTTCTTCTGTGCGGCAGTATGCAGGCAGTTTGCTTCAACCCATTTCAGGTCCGTCAAGCCTTCCATCTCCAGCCACTTGCACCACGGGCGCCGCATCTTCGACGGCCACTTCTGAAACCCGAGAATGTACGGCGGGCGGCTTCTCAGTACGTCGCCCAACGCCTCGCCCATGTCGCGGAAATACTGGTGCCCGTCGCAGTTTGCCTTGCCGACATGATCCTGGCATACGGCCCGCCACTCGCCGTCCCCCCAGCGCGAGAACGCAAACGGCGTCTCGGTATCAATGAACCGCTGAAGATCGTCCACGCTAAACGAACGCTGGACCCTGGGCTCTACGTCGTACATTGCCATACCTTACCGGGTCGAATGAGAGAGTGAACGCCAATATGCCGCACGACAATCGGCAGGCGAATCCAGACGTTCGCCTTGCTCTTTTTCAGCCGTCGATTCATCGTGTGCTCGTGCTTCCGTCGCGCTGGGAAGTTGCCGAACTTGCACCGGAACTCGGGACCGAACATAACGGCAAATGCCGAGTACAGGTACTTCACGTCGCACGGTAGCTGGTAGAAGGTTTCCTCGGTTGCCTCTGGAAAGTGCTGCGGGTATTCGTACCGGAACCGCACCATGTCCGCACCGCCCTGAATGACGCGCAACGCGCCGGTCAAGTCGAGTGGTTCAGTCAGAAGAATATCATCCTGGGTATAGAAGACGGGACCGGCGATGCTTGCCAACAAGTCATTGAGGTGCGAAGCCAATTGCGCCGGTCCCGCCCGTTGTCGCAGTTCCCACCCGGCGGGGGCTGCGATGTCTTCCGTGACGCCATCCGTCTCACATGAGACGATCCACTTACCGATCGGGCCGCGAAGTCCGTTGCGCATCGACTCACACGACCGGCGCATACACTCCATGCGCTCGGGGGACTTCGGCCATGCGGTCATCAGGACGGTTATCATAGGTTCCAGAACAGCTTTCGGACTGCCTTGTCGTTTACAGCGCCGCGGTTCACCTTGAACACCGGCTTGGACGACCACTGGGATTGCTTAGTCATCTCGCAATGCCGTGGAATCACCAGCATGGGCACACCACGGCGTGTTAGGTGAGCGCTGAAGGCAATGTCATCATTCGACGGGCAGGCTTTCCATTCGTCGAAAATGGACGGATCGAAGAACTCGCGGTTATAGAGCGCTCCTCGCACCCCGGTAATCAGGTCCACCGGAACCGGCTCGCGTGGGTTCTTCACGCACTTTGAGCCGGTGTACCCCTCGTTCCTTTTGAGCCGCCTGCCACGATAGCCAAGAGCCGCGTCCGGCCGCTTCTCCGACCAGTCCAAGAGCCCCTTGGCCCACCCAGCACCGTATACGTGGTCGTCGTCGGCGGTAAGCACCGTATCGAACCCGGCTTTGAGCGCCGGCAGTAGCTTCGTCGCAGGCCCCATATCGTCCACAAACTCCCAATGCACCTTATCGAAGAACTCGGGCACCTTGCCCCACGTACTCCCGGTGCGCGTCACTACGGTTGGCAGCCAGAGGAACACGGGCAGCCCTTGCGCTAACAGGCTGTCCAGTACGGGCTCGATCCGTGGCCCGCGTTCCGGCATGGTGGTAAGCGAGATAATCGCCGTCATCGTTCGCCCCGCAAGTCGCAGCAGAGAATGTCGTCGTCGCAGTAGCGGTCGCCATGCCATCGTACTACCCCGTCCGGCCAGAGCATGTCGAGCCAGTCCAGCAGAAGCTCCTTCTCCAAGTCGGGCACGATCCGCATATCATCCATCAGCAGGACGTGCTTCTCGGGGTCGGCGTACTTCTTGATCGCCCGTAGCTCTCGCATCAGTGGGAAATGGGTGTGGAAAATGTCCATCGGCTTGACGAACGGGTGAGCATCCAGCCAGAACGTAATCTGCCCCTCGATCCCCGGCAGAATCTTCGCCAGAACGGCCGGTGAGTCGCCGCAGTAGGCGTTGTAGCCCTTGGCCTTCGCGGCATCGACGTGCTTGGGTTCAATGTCGATGGTGTGGATCGTCTGGAAGCCTAGTTCACGGGCGAGGTCCACGGCCTCACATTGGTAAGTACCGCTTTCCACAAACGTAGGCTGGACGTACTGACTCAGCATTTCGCGCGTAATAGGCACGGTGCGGTTCCCTTCTGTTCCTTGCGTAGCGACTCCAGCACCGCTTGCTTCTGCCGCTTGGTGAAGTCGTCCTCGATCATGTCCAAGAGAATCTGGTAGTCGCCCATCGGCCAGAAGTGGGCGTCCACGTTCAGTTGGATCATCTTGTTCGCATCGACGTAGGCCGATAGGACGATGAACTTGTCAGACTCCGCCGCACGTTTCGCATGGCCCTTGGCCGCGCGTTCACGCTGCGTCGGTACTCGCTTCTTTGCCACCGCTTAGCTCCAGTAGAAGGTCGCGCCACGCAAGCCCGATTGCTCGGTTGTCGGCAATCTCGGGTAGGGCTTCGCGTGCCTGATTGCAGATAGTCAGCCGCTTCTTCTCGTCCTTGGCAAGCTCCGTCGCGCGTGAGACGAACTCACGGTCCTCGCCGCAGAGGTAGCCCGTCCTGCCGTCCTCGATCAACTCCAGCCAACCATACCTAGCCTCGGCCAGGACGGGCACCCCACACGCCATCGCCTCCATACACACACGCGGGCGGTTCTCGCGGGCCGAACCGCTCCGGTGGACCATCGCATGAAGGGAATGCAGAAACTTCTCGGCGGACTCATCCTTCGAGTCCAATGCAGTCGCCCACTCCGGCGGCTTACCACACATCTTCTCCGGGCCAGGCCCCCACGCCATGACCCTCGCTTGTACGTCGCCGATGCTCTCTCGAATCTGGACGTACATCTGCCACAGCTTCGGATCGTACTTGTCCGGGGCATTGCGTCCGAGCCGGCCGATGGTGAACGCACCCTCGCGCGGCTTGGGCTGAAACGTCCATTCATCCGGCCAGAATCCGGTCGGTATGCGGATGATCTGCTCGGGCTTGTAGCCGTAGTTTTGCAGGGGTCGCCGTAGCCGCGCCTCCTGAAACGCCGAGTTGCAGATCACCCGGTCGAACCGATGCCCGATATGCACAACAAGCTCTTCGTTCATCAGGAACGTCATGCAGCCGGACCAGACGAGCTTGCAGCCTGCGTCCTTGAACCGTGCCGCCTCCCGGCAGAACCGCTTCGAGCACCAGCCCGCGACAACGCCACCTGCAATCTCGGGCAGCTTCCACCGCTTCTTGGCGTTGAGAAACCGGACGCCCTGCGCCTCTAGCCGGGGGGTCCAAACGTCGTGCTTGGGCTTTGAGAGAAGGCAAACGTCGATTCCGACTTGCCGCCAAGCTCGAATCAGGGACCAGAGGTGCGGACCTGCGCCCCCGACTGTATGGGGGTATCCTGCAACGTAGATGGTAGGCGTCCCTGCCACAAGAAAGACTCCGGGGTTTTCCCAGAGTATAGGTCTTTTGGGGCTGATTTTCCAAGTTGTTTGGACAGTCACGAAACTCGCACTTCGCAAATGTCCAATGCCTACGCCCCAAACTACGTAGCGCAAATTGCGCCTTGCAGTACAATTAGAGGGGGTTGGGACTCGCGGCAAAGACTGAAAACGACAAATTGTCGTTTTCAGTCGATACCGCCGCCCCTTATTCAGCGGGGTTGTCTTTCGGCTGGGGGCTGGTAGAATAGCATTGCTTCCACGGCTCGCACCACGGCTCCGACTTGAGCAACGCCACCGTGTACTTGCCGACTGCGAGGCGTTGGCAGGTTTTGCCGTTCCGATTGCAGTTCAACGCACAGTAGGGCTGGTTGTGCTTGGTGTGTCGCAGGTGCTTGCAGGCGAGGCAGGCGGCCTTGCGATGGACAAGGGTTTCGTCCGAGACGGTCGCTGGCGCACTCTTCGCCTTGGCCCTCGGGTAAGCTGGATGGGCAACGTCCACAGTCCACCGGTCCCCGTCCTGCTTCACAACGCATGGCATCACCGCCGACAGTTGGTAGCCGCGTTCACGGCAGCGTGCTTCGAACAGGGATTTGGGGCCGGTTATCACGGGAAGGGGTTCTCAAAGATTTCGATGTCAAGCGGGAAGCCGGTGGCTGGGCCACCCCACCACTTCGTATCCCAATCTGCAACTACTTGGGCTTGTGGGACTCCATCTTCGTCGCACGCAAATACTTGTTTGTTGATGGCTTCATAGAAACCGTAATATGTCCCATCAATTAAAATAAAGTCTTCAGTGCAGGCATTGCGCAACGTCCACACAGCAGCATCATCCACAATCTCGCAACGCAAAGATGCTGCAATCCCATAAACAATGTTTGCAGAAGACACCTTAATTCTGTGAAAAAAGTCGCCTCCAGAACATCGCGGGCCATCTTCATCAACAATAAAAGCCTCATGTTCTTCTGGAACGATGATTCTTATCCCATACCCATCCGGGCATTCACTGATGCACTCACACCCACCACCGCAGCAGCACGCCGGATCAATCGCAATCCCACCCCCGAACTCCGCCCGGTAGAGAATCTTCCCGCCCCAGATTTTCACGGAACCGCTCACTTCAATCCCCCCCAAGCCGTCCGGCTTCGTCTCGGGGGCGGCTGGTGTTGGTTCTTGCTGGACAGTTGGGGGTGCGGAATACGCGACCGGCACGACGGCACGCGGTTCTTCCTTGCACCCAGGTACACCACTACCCAGTACACTAGCAAACAGTACCCATAGAGTAATACGCATAGCCCTGTCTCCCATGTGAAAACGGCGGTTGGTACGCGGCCACTGCCACGTCTCTCGTCGCCATTATATCTCGCATGGTGGGGGTGTGCCATATCACGCTCCGCTGGAACTGGACGAGGTTTCGCAGTCCGTGACGGGGAACCACACCAGGCAGCCGTCTTGCTTGCCCAAGACGTAATCGCCTTCGCTTGGCGTTGCCGTGGGGATCTCGTCGATACTCACGCCTTCAATGGTATCGACGCATTGCTCGCCACTGGAACTGTGGGCTCCACTGGATGAAGAAGAACTACTCGAAGAACTCGAAGATGAACTACTCGACGATGACGAAGAACTCGAAGATGAACTACTCGACGATGACGAAGAACTCGAAGATGAACTACTCGACGATGACGAAGAACTCGAACCGCAGTCGCATTCCCCAAACACCAGCGGCTCATGCCTGCGCGTATCGTTCCACCACGAACCCACCGCCCAGAGCCCGGCCGGAATGTACTTGTCCGGCGCGTCCCGTTCCTCGCAGCCGTCTTCACCGGATAGCGTAGGTGGCGTTCCGTCTTCGGCCAGCGCACTCCCAGCGACAACCCCGTGCGAATCGTACACGATGACCGTCTTGATTACGTCGCTCTCGCAGATCCCGCAGCCGTCGTCCCGCAGTCGCACCAACCATGCGGACGCATGGCCGCAAGCGTACAGGTTCTCCAAGAGGTAGTAGCGGTTCAGGTGAAACGGGATACGCTCTTCCTGTACCGTACCGAATGAGCCGGCAGTAACGCCCGGCCCAATGAACTCGCGCCCAGCCAGCCGCTTCAGCGTGTTCATCTCTTCTGATGTGAGATGGTCGCCTCGTTCCCAGTCCGGTAAGTTGTCTCGGTCGATCATGTTCGGCTCGGAAAGACGGCTGGTGTGTAGGGTGCGTAGGGCGTCGTACAGGCGGCATTCTTGTAGACGGTGCTCCAGCCGTTTACGGTGTGCCAGAACTTATTCCACCCGGTCGGCTTGTAATGAAGGCCAAGCGTTACCGTCTGTCGGGCCGTTACGCCAATCCCGTACGTGGTGGTAATCGTTGGCGGAATGAACCGCAAAGTACCCGCCGCAAACGTCCGCGAACTGGTAAAGGCCGTGACCGTGTTCGAGTTCGTGCAGCCGATCAGGGACGCGCCGATCAGGGCAGCCCAGTAGGACGGATTCGGCGTGGGCACCTGCTCCCACTTGATTCGGTACTCTTGCACGTAGAATACCGGGTGCTCGATCTCGTTCGGGTTCAGTGGTACGCCTGCCCCGCCAACACTCCAGAACAGCGAATCCTCCGCAACCGGAAGCGATACCGCAGCCGCACCAAAGCTTTCGGTAATACTGCCGTGATTCGCTACCCACGTCGGCCCGCGCGTGGTGTACTTTACCACAACCAGGGCATGGTTGTAGGATGACAGCGCCGTCGCCGAGTTCGTCTGGACGGCAAACGGCTTTACCTCCGCGTCGTACGCTACCGCCGTCGCAGGGCCAATATCGGTATACGGCCATGCGGGCGCCGCGTCGATCTCCGATAGCAGCGTGCCCGCGTCGGCCCACGCGCACTTGACCTTGGTCACGCCGAAGAAGTCGCCTCGAATCCATCGGCCCCTCGGGTAGGTATTCATCGTTCGGTACGTTACGGCCATGTCTACTCTAGCCCCGTGTTGATTTCATCAATCGCCGTCTTGAGTTCCCCAATCGCCGAGACTACCGCCTCGCGCATCTCATTGACGGCCTCGGTCGTGGCCTCCGTGGCGTCCACGGCGGCCCGTGTTGCGTCCAAAAGCTGTTGCAGCAGTTCCGTTACGCCTTGCCCCTCGTCGCCTTGCTGAGCCGCCTGGGGCTTCTGGGCGGGCTCCGGCTCTTGTGCCGGCGCCTGGGGGCGTGGCGACGGTTCGCCTGCGGGCTCTTGCTCCGGTTGCCGGGGTTCCGGGGCGGCTTCCGGTGTCGGTGCCTGTTTTTTGGGAATGCCCAGCCGCGATTGACGTTCCGCCTTGCGCTGTTGGGCACGCTCCACTACCCGGTCCTCGGGCGTAGGTGCCTGCTCGGGTGCGGCGGCGGCAACCTGCGGCTGCCATTCCGCTTGGATGGACTCCAGTACGGCGTTCACCGCCGGATCGGGCGGCTGCGCTTGCCTCCCCGCTTCTGGCAATCCCAGTTCCTCGGTGCCATCGTTGCGTGGTTCTGGCACGGTCAGCGTCACTTCTTCCGAACCGCTCTGTCTCGGCGAGGCAAGGTGGACCTCTTCGCCACCGTTTCGTTCAGGCGCGGTCAGTTGCGTCTCTTCGCTCGCCCTCGGTTCCGGCGCGGCCAGCGCCACTTCCTCGGCGACGGGGCGTTCCGGCGCAAGGTTCAACTCCACCGGCTCCGGTTCGTCGAACTCGTCCGCTTCCGCTTCCACGCCATCGGGGCGCAGAAGCGGATCGTCCGTCAGTTCTTTCGGCGGATCAAGCCAGTCTGCCATGCTTAGGCTCCGCTCGACGTGGTTTCCGGCCAGATGCTCGATCCGCTCGGCGTGGTAATCACGCCGCGAGCCCCGTCCTTCACCGAGTTCCAGCCAAGGATTACGTCCATCGCTACGATCTTCGGCTTGCCGTCCCGCGCCCCGTGGTCGTAGATCGGCTTCCGCTTGAGTACCCGCATCCAGTTGATCGACCACGACATGGCGGCCGTGACCGGCACCGTCACCACCAGGTCCGTATTCACAGCCGGAATGTTGCTGATGCCGTCCAGGTTCACGCGGTAGAGAAGCGCCGCGTTCCATCCGCCCGTATCGCGCTGCACCCAGCCGGCAACGTCCGTATCGCCCCACTCGGCGGCAATACACTCGACGATCAGCTTCGAGCCAACGCACCCCGTAACGGCACTGCCGCCAATCGTAATGGCGCGTCCCAGCCCGGACGCCGGGGTTGGCACAACCATTGCATCCGGCGTCAAGGCGGCGTTCGGCGTGATAGCGCCATTGCCGCCCACGAACAACTCGTACCAGATCGGCTTTGGCGGCCATGCTGGTACGGTCAGTTCCATACGGGTCGCAAACGCACCGCCCGCCCCGGAAGTCCAGCCGACGCCACCGTAGGTCATCCCCTCGAACAAGAACTCTTTGCCAGGCAGAACCCCAGGCTCATAGCCGAACGCCATGATCTTCGCCTGCCAGTCCTGCTCCGCGTCCACCAGGATCGGCCCGCCGTCCGAATCGGAGCACCATACGGGCTCCGCGTTCACGTCCGTTTCAATCTCAAAGTACCCGCTGCAAACGATTCCGTTCACGCGCGAGTTT
>Ga0172381_10004698_pt1 | contig 14048 bp, 10 predicted proteins | sample Leawel6488metaG_FD_119754 | JGI IMG/M metagenome (GOLD analysis project Ga0172381, IMG submission 119754) | Leachate microbial communities from a municipal landfill in Southern Ontario, Canada - Leachate well 64-88 metaG | ecosystem: Engineered > Solid waste > Landfill > Unclassified | place... | reverse complement strand
CATGGCGGGGCTGTTTTGTTGTCTCGATTCTCAACTTAATTGGTGTTATAATAACATAAAACAAATTCCAAAAAATTTTATTTTTATGAAGGAAAAAGGCATTACATTGGTTGAAATTATAATAGCGATTCTTATAGTTACTCTATTCTCTGCAATTTTAATTTCTGATTTTCCAAGAATATTAAAACAATTTGCACTTTCAAGAGCCACCTATAAATTGGCTCAAGACCTTAGAAAAACGCAAGATTTTGGGCTATCTGGAGTTAAGACTAGTGATAATCAAGAGGAATTAATAATTGCAAAAGGATACGGGGTTTATTTTAACCTTAGTAATGATACAGAATATATAATATATGCTGATAGAGGAGAAAACCCAGATTTTAGGTATAATGGTATTGGACAATTTTGTATTGATAATGACCAAAAAGATATAGATTGTATTTTAGAGTCTATTGATATAAGCAAGGAAAATCCAGATTTATTTATAAGTGGAATCAACAATATTGATAGTAACTATACAAGTATAAATTTTGTCCCGCCCAATCCAACAACAGAAATAGAAAATATAAGTTATGGCAATTTTAGAATTGGGATTGTTCTTGGGTTAAGATTTGAACCCTCGCGGACTAGAACGGTTTGGGTTAATAAGTCCGGACTGATACAAATAAAATAATAATTTTTTATTTATTGTATGTATTATGTCTATATTTTAAAAAGTAAGGTCAGAGAAGAAATTTATATAGGGTCCACAAATAATCTAAAAAGAAGAATACAAGAGCACAATAATGGATTTGAAATTTCTACAAAAAGATATGTTCCATGGAGTATTTATTATTATGAGTCATATTTGACGGAAAAGTTAGCAAGAGTTAGAGAAAAGAGGTTGAAACATAATGGTAATGCCATCAGAGAATTAAAAAAAAGAATTGGTCTAAGGGTTTACCCAGCACCACTTTCGTCACGCCATCTTAAATATGCAAACTAATATTTTTAAGAAAAAAAATTTTAATACAATGAATAGTCCCAAGTACGAAAGTGGTGCTGGGTTTACAATAATCGAGCTTATTATAACTATTTTTATTTTATCTCTTGCCGTGGTGGGGGTTTTTGGCGCATTTTCAATAATGGTTATTTTGACTTCTAATATAACAGATCGGCTTACAGCAGCTTATTTAGCTCAAGAGGGTGTAGAAATAATTAGAAATATAAGAGATAATAATTGGTTGTATATGGACGAGAATCTAGGGATTGGAGCATGGGATGACGGACTTTTGCCATGTAAGGACGGGTCATCATGTCGGGTTGATTACACAACGACTGGATCTGACTCTAGCCCTGTGTTTCCATGGCAAGAAAATAGTTATTTAAAAACAGATGAAACCAATTTTTTTTATAGCTACAGAGACGGGATCAAAACAAAGTTTAGAAGAAAAATTACAATTACATGCCTTCCGGATAACAATTGTTTAACAGATTATATTATGAAGGTAAACGTAGAAATTTTCTGGGACGAAAAACCAAGCATCCTTAATCCAACAAGTGCACCTGGTAGCATACAAGTGGAGGATACATTATATAATTGGTATAACTATAATATTTAAAAATGAATTTTTAAAAAGCAAAAGGGTTTACCCCGTTAGAAGCTTGTGATTAAATAATATCGTTGCAAAAGTCCGAATGGACTTTTGCCACCAAGAGTTAATCATTAAATTATGAATATTTACAAAAGTTATTCAAAGAGTGGCAAGCCTCTAACGGGGTTTACCCTCATAGAGTTGATTGTTTCCATGGCAGTGTTTTTAATTGTCATTGGGGTTTCTATCACAATTTTTATTTCTATTATACAAAACCAAAGAAAGGTTTTGGCTGAGCAGGAGCTTCTAAATCAAATCAGCTATGTCGAAGAATATATGTCAAAAGCTTTAAGAATGGCTAAAAGGGACGAAGACGGTTCTTGCTTGGGTTCAGACAAAGATGGGTATGTTTATTTGCTTACTAGACCAGATGCTGAGTCGGGTTTTTATAGGGGTATAAAGTTTATAAACCAATCAGATAACGACTCCTGCCAGGAATTTTTTTTAGAGAATCTCGTCTCAGAAGATGTTAATACGCCGTTAGTTTTAAAGGAGCTAAAAGATAGCGATGCTGTACCACTAACATCAGAAAAGCTTCAGATAAATTCTATGAGATTTGGTATTAATGGAGGCGATGGTTGCTATGGTGCCGGCTGTCTTGACGGTGCTTTTTATGATGAGACAAACCCCATTCAGCCAAGAGTGACAATTCTTTTAAGCACTAACGTTTTAACCACAGATAAAGAGCCAGTAAAAATAATTCAAACAACAGTTTCACAGAGAAACCTCAATGCAAAATAATTTTTTAAAAACAATACAAACCGAAAAAGGAGTAGCCCTAATAATTACCTTTTTTATAATGGTGATTATTTTAGCTTCAGTTTTATCTTTGAGTGTAATTTTATACAGTGAAATAAAAGTCATAAAGAATATCGGTAATTCTGTAGTGGCTTTTTATGCAGCTGACAGCGGAATTGAAAAGATTCTTTTTTATGATAAACAAGTATTACCCCTGATGCCAGAAGATAAAATTGTGACAAGAGGATTATGTTCTATGTGCGATTTTGACCAAACAAATAATCCAGACGCTTGTGTAGAAAATCCTGGACCGAATAGTGGAGACAAAAGCATTCATTGTAATAACTGTAATTCTAATTCGCTTAATGGCGAAGATGGCTGCAATCCTGATGTTTGTAATAATTGCGAAATTTCTTTTGATACTAATTTTAACGATGATAAAAGCTACTATGTAAAAGCTACGGTGACCCCGAATATAGATGGCACATCATCTAATCTTGTAATCCAATCCAAAGGTTCTTTTAACAGCGTTGAAAGACAGGTTGAAATTAATAGCACAAAAAGAGGCATACAGGATATTATTAAGATAGAGGGCGCTTGTGTCAGGCCAAAATCTGCTCCTCGGGGAGATATAATTGAAATTTCAGCTTTTGTTAGTTCTCAAGTTTTAAATGGTGTAATAAGTAGTGTATTGGTTGACATAAAAGATGCATCGGATGGAGAGCCTATTTTTGGCGGAGAAGATTTGTCGATGGAATTGAAGAGCGGGAATAACGCACATGGTCTTTGGGAGTACGGTTGGTCGTCGGTTGGCTCAGGAGCATATTATGTAGATATAATTGCCCAGGATTCTTTTGAAAATATAAAGACCGAGAACAATATTCCGTCCTGTAATTAATTGAAATTATAAAGTTTTTAAAATGAAAAATTATTTATTATTATCTGTTTTTGTTTTTTCACTGATTTTTACCTTTTGTTTTCATCCGTCAATTCAGGCACAACTTCCCAGTTTTGAAATATACGATAATCCAGGGGATTCAGGATGTGGCATAAGTTTAAATTGTACAGCATACCCCACAGTTATAAATCATAATCTTGTTGGGCCAAGTGGTGATATGGTAACAGTAACAGCTGATGTTTGGGATGTTTCAGGGGTTTTTGCCGTTGTTGCGTTAATCAAGACCCCATCAGGAAATAGTTTTATGAAATCAATGCAAAATATATCCGGCATTACTTATGTCACGAGTTTTGATGTTTCCGATTATTCGGATGGAAATTATAGTGTAGATATCTTCGCAACAGATATTTTTTTAAATAACAGTATGAATTATAGAGAGTATTTAGACGTAGAGACGTTCACGATTGGATCAACAGCTGGATGGCTTGCGGGTTGGAATTATAGAAAAAAGATAGCTATCCAAACAGATAACGTAGACACTAACCTTGCAGACTTCCCTCTCTATATAAAAATTTTGAATGACGCAAACATTGGTGATAATGCTCAAGATGATGGAAAAGATATTAGGTTTACTACAAATGACGGCACCACAGAATTATCTTATGAAAGAGAAAGTTGGATGGGTGGGGAAGGAACAGATGTTACAGCTGACTTCTGGGTTAAGGTCCCAACAATATCTAACTCATCAGATACAGATATTTATATTTATTATGGTAAATCAGGGGGTCCGGATGGAGAGGATACAGAAAATGTTTGGGATGACAACTATAAAGTAGTTTATCATTTGGCGGAAACAGGAAGCGTGAACTGGTGGACAGATTCGACAAGCAATAAAAACGATGGCAGAAACAATAGTACAACGGCAGTAGCAGGAAAAGTTTCAGAAGCTGGAAGTTTTAATGATAGTTATATCACTTCTAAAGATAACATCGGGATTAGCGGAAATGTCCCATTTACTATAGAAGCTTGGATATATCCTGAGGATAACCCGTCCGATAATAACTACGGTAAATGTATAGTTGGTTGGGGGAGCAAACAGCAAAATCAAGGAAACTTTTTTTACTACAATAGTGACGAGCAGTCATTCGAAGCGGGTTTTTGGGATAATGATTACGAAACTTCATGGTGGGATTATCCAAATAATTCATGGTATCATTCAGTAAATAAATATGATGGTACGACAGATAAAATATTTATAAATGGTGCAGAGGTGTTTTTATTTGAGCCTGGAAGTCTCAGTATTTCAGACTCATTTATTAAGGTTGGTCTTGACCCCTTTGTTCAGGGCAGATACTACAACGGCATAATTGACGAAATCCGGATATCTAATATTTCGCGTTCTGATGATTGGATTAAATTTGAATATTATAATATTAATGAGTCTGATCACGAAATATATTTTAATCCGGAAGAAACTGAATAATTTTTAATATGGATAAACAGCAAGCAAAAATTAGGATACAAAAACTTAGAAAAACGATTAATCATCATAGGCATTTGTACCACGTTTTAGATCGTCAGGAAATTTCTGACTCAGCTTTAGATTCTTTGAAAAAAGAACTTTTTGATTTAGAGCAACAATTTTCAGATTTAATAACTCCCAACTCTCCAACTCAAAGGGTGGGCGGAGAGCCAATAAAAGAATTTAAAAAATTTAGACATCCAGAAAGAATGCTTTCTTTTAATGATGCTTTTTCAAAGGAAGATATGGAAGATTGGTTAGAAAAAATTTCAAAATTACTAACAGAAAAAGAAAAAAAAGAAATAGATTTCTATTGCGAGCTTAAGATAGACGGCTTGGCAATAGAATTAATTTATAAGGAGGGGGTTTTAGAAACAGGGTCAACTCGTGGAGACGGAAACATTGGAGAAGATATTACTCAGAATTTAAAGACAATTGAAGCAATTCCCCTAACAATCGAAGAAAAACACGAGATAATTGTGCGAGGTGAGGTTTTTATAACCAAAAAAGAATTTGAAAGAATAAATAAACTACAAAAACAAAAAAATCTGCCGGAGTATGCTAATCCAAGAAATATTGCCGCAGGTTCTGTTAGGCAATTAGATTCTAAAGTTACATCAAAAAGAAAATTAGATTCTTTTATTTATGATTTAAAAACTAATTTAGGTCAAGATACGCACGAAGCTATTCACAAAAAATTAAAAGAATTAGGATTTAAAACAAATCACAATAATAAATACTGTAAATTTTTAAAAGATGTTTTAAAATTTAGAGAAGATTGGATTGAAAAAAGAGAAAAGTTAGATTATGAAGTTGATGGTGTAGTCGTTGTAATAAACAACAATAAAATTTTTGAAAAGTTAGGGACCGTGGGAAAGGCACCAAGAGGAGCCATCGCTTTTAAATTTCCACAGGCGCAATCTACAACAAAAGTTTTGGACATTCAAGTGCAGGTTGGCAGAACAGGAGCTATGACTCCAGTAGCTATTTTAGAGCCGGTGCAGGTTACGGGAATTACAATTACACGCGCCACCTTGCACAACGAAGATGAAATAAAAAGACTTGGGCTAAAAATTGGAGATACTGTTATTGTCGGCAGGGCAGGAGATGTTATTCCGGACATTATAAGAGTTTTACCCGAGTTAAGGACGGGAAAAGAAAAGAATTTTAAAATGCCAGAAAAATGTCCATCTTGCTCAGCAAAATTAGAGAAACCCGCCTCGCCGAGCCAAGGCGGAACAGAAGCGGGTGTCATTTTGCGATGCCCCAATAAAAATTGCTTTGCCCAAAGAAGAAGAAATTTTTATCACTTTGTTTCTCGTACGGCTTTTAATATGGACGGCTTGGGGCCAAAAATTATTGACAGGTTAATGGACGAAGGTTTGGTGCAAGATCCAAGCGATTTGTTTGATTTAAAAGAAGGTGATGTCAAAAACCTGGAAAGATTTGCCGAAAAATCAGCAGAAAATTTAATAAAATCAATCCAGAACAAAAGAGAAGTAAGTTTAAAAAAGTTTATTTACGCACTTGGGATAAGAAACATAGGAGAGGAAACAGCAATAGCTTTAGCAGAAAAGTTTGGCTCAATTAAAAAAATAAAAGACGCCGAACTGGGGGATTTTGATTCTATCCCCGACATCGGTCCTGTTGTTTCAAAATCAATTTATCAATGGTTTAGAGACAACACTAATCTGGCGTTTATAAATAAATTAGAAAAATCAGTAAAAATTAAAAATCAAAAATCAGTAAAAATTAAAAATCAAAAATTAAAAGGAAAAGTGTTTGTTTTAACAGGCGGACTGGAATCAATGACAAGAGACGATGCAAAAAATAAAATAAGGGAGCTTGGTGGAGATATTTCTGGATCTGTGTCTCCAAAAACAGATTATGTCGTATTGGGGTCAGAACCGGGGAGCAAGTCGGAAAAAGCAAAAAAACTCGGGGTTAAGATTCTGAAAGAATCAGAATTTTTAAAGATAATAAATTTGTAATGAGTGTTCTCACTAGCCATTTTAAAAAATTAGACTGGAGCATAATAATCCCAACCATATTGCTGGTTTGTTTTGGTTTGATGGGGATATATAGTGCATCTCTCGCAAAAAATGATTTTTTAAACTTGTATAAGCAAATTATTTTTTTTGGTGTCGGATTTTTAATAATGATAGCTATAAGTTTTTTTGATTACAGAATATTAAGAAACAATTCTTATTTAATTTTAGTTTTATATGGCTTATGTCTTCTTTTGCTAATTGGTCTTTATTTTTTTGCGCCTGTTATACGAGGCACAAAGGGGTGGTATAAAGTAGGAATTTTGTCTTTGGACCCAAATGAACCCGCAAAGATTATAATGCTTATTTTATTGGCAAAATATTTTTCTATGCGTCATGCTGAAATGTACAAATTTAGGCACATTATTTTTTCTGGTCTATACATTTTTTTTCCTGCTTTATTAATTTTTTTGAAACCAGATCTTGGCGGGACATCAGTTCTATTGTTAATATGGCTGGGCGCTTTATTGATTTCCGGGATTAAGATAAGACATTTTTTAATTTTGTCTTTATGTTTTATATTATTAGCTGGGATATCTTGGAGTTTTTTATTGGAAGACTATCAAAAACAAAGAGTTACCTCTTTTATATTCCCTTATGATTATCTAGGTACTTCGTGGTCTCAGAATCAAACAAAGATATCTATTGGTTCCGGCCAAATTTTTGGACAGGGGCTTGGAAAAGGATCTCAGGTGCAATACGGATTTCTGCCAGAGCCTCATACTGATTTTATTTTTTCTGTAATAGCTGAAGAGTGGGGATTGGCTGGTATTACTTCATTGTTTATAGTTTACGGATTTTTAGTGTGGAGAGTTTTGAAAATTGCGATTGATTCTCAATCAAATTTTCCTCGCCTTTTTGCTTCTGGTTTTGCTATTATTTTAATCTCTCAATTTTTTATTAATATTGGAATGAATTTATCCTTGCTTCCGGTTGTTGGAATCTATTTGCCTTTTGTCAGCTACGGTGGGTCGGGACTTATTGGTAATTTTATTTCTTTGGGAATACTGCAATCAATAAGAATTGGGAGATAATGCTTTGATTTTTGTTAAAATTTTGACAAAGGCTTGACATATCTTTCGATATAGAATAAGATATGTTTATATATAAAGAAGTGATCACTTTACTCTAAGAAAATTTTAAAACCTTACTTCGGTTATTTTTGAGAACCGAATTTTTTTATTTGACATGGTATTTTGCTTGTCGGGTTAAATAAATTTTAGCTTTGCTAAAATTTAAAATCTTCTAGATTTTATTTAACCCGATGAATTTTTAAATTACGCATTTTTTACAAAAATATTCTTAATCATAGGGAAAGAACTATCCCTGTGCAAAATTTGTAAATGCCGGAGACTATACAAAAAGTAAAGAATTTTTCAAAATCTAAACTCTCTTTTTCAACTCCCCACCTTTTAACAATGCAAAAGGAAACATGGGATGATTTTTGGGATGTAAGAGTAAAAGAACTTTTAGAAGAAATTTCTCCAATTACAGATTATACTGGAAAGGAATTACAACTTTGGTTTGGTGACTATAAATTAGGCAAGCCAAACTATAAAAACGGACTGGAGGCTAAAAAAAACAATGATTCTCTGGAGGGCGCGCTAAGGGTAAAAATAAAGCTAGTAAACCTTAAAACAAAAGAGGTAAAGGAACAGGAGGTTTTTTTAGCTGATTTTCCTATCATGACCGAGAGGGGAACTTTTGTTGTAAATGGAGTAGAAAGAGTTGTTGTCTCTCAACTTATTCGTTCGCCAGGGGCTTTTTTCACTAGTAGGGCATGGAGGGGAAAAAACTATTTTGGTTCAAAAATTATTCCTAACAGAGGCGCTTGGCTCGAATTTGAAACAGAAGAATCAGGATTTATAGGTGTTAAAATTAATAGAAAAAGAAAAGTGCCGGCAACCACATTGCTCATGGCTTTGGGCTTGGATGGCGTTGATAAAATTGAAAAAGCATTTGAAGACACAGACACAGGAGAAATAAGATACATAAAAGAAACACTAAAAAGAGACACTTGTACAAATCAAAAAGAGGCGCTGGTAGAGGTTTATAGAAGGTTAAGGCCGGGAGATTTGGTAACGCCAGATACCGCCCAAGATTTGATTTTTAATATGTTTTTTAATTTTGACAGATATGATTTGTCAAAAGTCGGCAGATGGAAAACTTGGCAAAGACTTACTCAGTTGACTCCTAAAAAAGAAAAAGAAATAACAAAAGAAGACAGAACACTAAAAATAGAAGACATAGTAGAGGTTGTAAAAGAAGTTATTCGTTTAAACAATAATCCAGATGCAAAAGCAGACCAGGTTGACCATTTAGGAAATAGAAGAGTTAGAACGCTGGCTGAACTTTTGCAAAACAGATTAAGGGTTGGTTTGATGAGAATGGAAAGAATTATTAAAGATAAAATGTCTACTTTAGAGGTGGACACCATCACTCCTATACAGTTGATAAACCCAAGACCACTAATGGCTGTTGTAAAAGAATTTTATACTTCTTCTCAGTTCTCTCAGTTTATGGATAACGAAAACCCATTAGCTGAATTAGAGCATAAGAGAAGATTGACAACTACAGGCCCCGGAGGTTTAACCAGAGAAAGAGCAGGTTTTGAAGTAAGAGATGTACAACCTTCTCATTATGGCAGGATTTGTCCTATCGAGACTCCAGAAGGTCCTAATGTTGGTCTTGTTGGCCACTTAGCTTCTTTTGCTAGGATAAATCCTTATGGGTTTATTGAGGCCCCATATTTTAAAGTAAAAAATGGAAAAGTAACTGACGAAGTAGAATATCTTTCAGCTCAAGAAGAAGAGCGTCACAGTATAGCTCAGGCTTCTGTTCCAATAGATGAAAAAACAGGAAAAATTCTTCCTGAAATTCCACCAAATAAAGTTGAGGCAAGAGTAAAAGGTGAGCCGGCAGAAGTTGAAATTTCTGAAATTGATTATATCGATGTTTCCTCAAAACAGTTTATTTCTGTCGCAACATCTTTAATCCCATTTTTACAAAACGATGACACGTCTAGGGCTTTGATGGGTTCAAACATGCAAAGACAGGCAGTTCCTTTGATAAGACCAGAGAATCCTTGGGTTGGGACAGGAGCCGAAAGAAATGTCGCCCGAGATTCCGGACAGGGAATTATCGCAAGAGCCAACGGAGTTGTGAAAGAAGTTGATGCCCAACATATTAAAGTACAATATGAAGAAAAAGGAAAAAAAGTTGAAGAGAACTATGAATTACAAACATTTGTAAGAACCAACCAATATTCGTGTTTTCATCAAAAACCAATTGTCCAAAAAGGAGAACAATTGAAAAAAGGAGATGTCCTAGCAGATGGAGCTGCAATTTCTCAAGGAAGATTGGCTTTGGGTAGAAATATTTTAGTTTGTTTTTTACCACTAAGAGGTGGAGGATTTGAAGACTCAATTACTATTTCTGAAAAATTAACCAAAGAAGATGAATTCACTTCAATTCATATAGAAAATTTTACTTGCGACGTTAGAGAAACAAAGCTAGGGCCTGAAGTCACAACTTCAGATATTCCAAACGTTGGAGAAGAAAAATTGAAAGATCTAGATGAAGAAGGAGTTGTAAGAGTCGGGGCTGATGTTGGTCCTAATGATATTTTAGTTGGAAAAATTTCTCCAAAGGGAGAGGCTGAATTAACACCAGAAGAAAGATTGTTAAGAGCAATTTTTGGAGAGAAAGCTAAAGATGTAAAAGATTCTTCTTTGAGAATGGAGCATGGAAAAAAGGGAAAAGTTGTTAATATAAAAATATTTTCAAGAGAATTGGGGCACAAATTAGAGCCCGGCGTATTAAAAAAAATTCAGGTTGAAATTGCTGAAACCAGAAAAGCAAAAGTCGGAGATAAGCTAGTAGGAAGACACGGAAACAAAGGAGTTGTTTCAAAAATTTTACCAGAATCTGAAATGCCGTTTTTAGCTGACGGAACTCCAATTGATTTGGTTTTTTCTCCTTTGTCTGTGCCATCTCGTATGAACCTCGGGCAAATTTTAGAAACCCATTTAGGTTGGGCAGCTCATAAATTAAATTATATTGCAATTTCTCCTGCTTTGTTGGGAGCCAATAAAGAAGATATAAAGAGAGAATTAAAAGAAGCAGGATTACCAGAGTCAGGTCAAGTCACAGTTTATGACGGTAAAACAGGGCTTCCATTTCCAAAACCAATTACAGTTGGATATATGTATATAATGAAGCTAATCCATATGGTGGATGATAAAGTTCACGCCAGGTCAATCGGCCCTTACTCATTAATTACACAACAGCCATTGGGAGGTAAGGCTCAATTTGGAGGTCAAAGATTTGGAGAGATGGAAGTTTGGGCTTTGGAAGGTTACGGAGTCGCCCACATTTTACAAGAAATGTTGACTATAAAATCTGATGATGTGCAAGGAAGAGCTGCAACTTACGAAGCTATATTAAAAGGCGAACCGATAAGGAATCCTAACATTCCAGCATCTTTTAATTTACTTGTTGCTGAGTTAAAATCTTTGGGAATGTCTGTTGAGGTAAAGGAAAAACCTCGCGAAATAAGAGACGATAGGGAAGAAAGAAGAGATTATCGCGAAGGGAAAAACAAAAGCAACTAAAAACCTGCGCCCGTGGGCGCAGGTAGAAGATAAAACTATTTTTTGCTGGCAGAAATTTTAAGCATATTTTCCAGATATTCAACTCTGCCTTCAAGTTTGTCAAATTCTGATTGATGCACAACATCAGCCAACTGTCCCTTGATGAAAGTCAAATCCCTTTTCATATCGTCAAACTTTTTATCAATTTTTTCGAATTTTTCGTCTTGACCAGCAAATCCTTTTTGGACCATTACCGCCAAATCATCAATTGTTATATTTTTTTTAACCATGCAAATTGAAATTAGATTATTATATTTACATTATACGCTGTCAAAACTTCGTGTCAAATTTATTATTAAACCTGCGATATGAACTTTGGAATGGGAAATAAATTAAAAGATGAAATTAATCCAACTGGACATGAGGAAAAATGGTTATCTAAAAATTGGTGGATAAATACTTTTGAAATAATATTCTGGTTTTTTATTATCGGTGGCCTTATAAACATGATCATTTCCGAAAATCCTATTGATTTCGGATTATGGGCTACTGTTTCTATAATACTTATAATCATTCATTGGATAATTACAAAATTAAAAATTAAAAATTTACGCTAATGAGAGTACTAGACCTAGAGTCAATAAGGATAAAAATTGCTTCACCAGAAGACATAATGTCTTGGTCTCACGGGGAAGTGACAAAGCCAGAAACAATTAACTACAGAACCCAAAAGCCTGAAAAGGAAGGTCTTTTTGATGAAAGAATTTTTGGTCCAGAAAAAGATTATGAGTGTGCCTGTGGAAAATATAAAAGAATAAGATACAAGGGAGTTGTTTGCGATAGGTGTGGAGTTGAAGTTACAAAGTCATCTGTAAGAAGAGAAAGGATGGGGCACATTAAATTATATGCGCCGGTTTCTCATATTTGGTTTTTAAGGGGGGTTCCTTCAAGAATGGGTTTGATTTTAAATAAATCATCTCAGCAATTAGAAAAAGTTATTTATTTTTCTTCATACATCATTACAAAAGTTAATGAAGAAGCTCGAAATGGTGTCATGGATGCGATTGAGCAGGAATATAAATCAAAAGTTAAAAAAGAAAAAACAGAGGCAGCTAAAAACGATCTAAAATCAGCAAGAGAAAAAGCTAAGGAAGAAGTTTTGGATATAAAGCCTTTACAGATTCTGTCTGAGGTTGTTTATCATACACTTTCTTTAAAATATGGGGAGGTTTTTGAAGCAGGGACTGGAGCAGAGGTTGTAAGGGAAATATTTTCAAAAATTGATTTAGCTAAAGAAACTGAAAACATAGCAAGAGAAGCGAAAGAAGCTCCTCCTGCAATGAAAAAAAAGGTTTTAAGAAGGTTAAAATTATTTCAAGGAATGTTAAAAGCCGAGGTAAAGCCAGAATGGATGTTTATGGATGTTTTGCCTGTTTTGCCTCCTGATTTAAGGCCGATGGTTCAACTAGATGGAGGAAGATATGCTTCGTCTGATTTAAACGATTTATACAGAAGGGTTATAAATAGAAACAATCGTTTAAAGTATTTACAAGAAATTTCAGCTCCTCCAGTAATTGTAAGAAATGAAAAAAGAATGCTTCAAGAAGCAGTTGATGCCTTGATCGATAACGAAATGAGAAAGGGAGTAACAACAACCGCTACAACAGGAGGCAAGAGATTGTTAAAATCTTTAGCTGCGATGTTGGCTGGGAAACAAGGAAGATTTAGGCAAAATCTTTTAGGAAAACGTGTTGATTACTCTGGGAGATCAGTTATTGCTGTTGGTCCAGAACTACATTTTTCACAATGCGGTTTACCAAAGACATTAGCTTTAGAAATTTTTAAGCCTTTTGTTATCAAGAGAGTTTTAGACAAAGAATTAGCATTTAATATAAGAGGAGCAGCAAGATTAATTGAGGAAAAAACTCCAGAAGTCTGGGCGATTTTAGAAGAAATCATAAAAGATAAATTGGTACTGCTTAACAGGGCTCCAACCCTGCACAGGCTTGGTATTCAGGCATTTAGGCCAATTTTAACAGAAGGTGAAACAATAAAATTGCATCCATTAGTTTGTGAAGCATTTAATGCTGATTTTGACGGTGACCAGATGGCAGTTTATCTACCTCTTTCTGATGAAGCCCAAAAAGAAGCAAGAGAAATAATGCTTTCAACTGTAAATCTTTTGAGGCCAGCTACAGGAATGCCAGTAATCGGGCCGTTCCGAGATATTGCTTTGGGTTGTTATTTTTTAACTAAACAGGAAGAGCCCAAAGAGAATACAGAAATTAAAGTTTATTCCTCTTGCTCAGAAGCAATTACAGCCTATGAGTATGGATTTTTGGGACTAAACACGAAGATAAAAGTTCCTAGCCCCAAAAAAGATCAAACAGAAATGCTTGAGACATCAGTTGGTAGATTAATTTTAAATACCAGCTTACCAGACGAATATCCATATATAAATAAATTAATTGACAACAAGGCGTTGAAGGGTTTAGTTAGGGAAGTTATTGAAAAATATACAAATGAAGAAGCGGTCGTTATTATAGATAAAATAAAGGATTTGGCTTTTGAACACTGCACTTTATCTGGTATTAGTTGGGGAATGGATGACCTAAT
>Ga0172381_10004697_pt1 | contig 14048 bp, 15 predicted proteins | sample Leawel6488metaG_FD_119754 | JGI IMG/M metagenome (GOLD analysis project Ga0172381, IMG submission 119754) | Leachate microbial communities from a municipal landfill in Southern Ontario, Canada - Leachate well 64-88 metaG | ecosystem: Engineered > Solid waste > Landfill > Unclassified | place... | reverse complement strand
TTGTTAAATCAAACATTATAATAAGAAAAACTATCGTTAAATAAAATCCTATTTTCTGCAAAACATTCATTTTCCCCTCCATTTTACGCTATTTTAGCGTTTTTATTAATTTTCAAACTGTTTTTATTATAGCAAAATATTTATAAAAAAGCAATCTGATAATATTCTATTGTAATTATAATATACTATAGTATATTATAATTACAATAGAAGTAAACAAAAAAGTAACCACTAAAAGCGGTTACTTTTTAAAAACTCTCTAAAAACTTCCGTGATTATGATTATGCTCGTCTTTCTTTTCTTCCGGTAAATCTGCCACTACTGATTCAGTAATCAAAAACATAGTAGCAGTAGAAACAGCATTTCGTAAAGCAGTTCTCACTACTTTAGTCGGATCAATAATACCGGCTTCCACTAAATCTTCATATTTACCAGTTGCGGCATTATAACCAAATGCCCCCTGAGCAGCTACAACCTTCTCCCAAACCGTTTCACCATTTTGTCCAGCATTAATTGCTATTTGTTTCAATGGAGCCGTGGCTGACTTTAATACAATATCATGGCCCAATCTTTCAGAATGACTAGGATCATAATTTGCATTTTCAGATATATTTTTTACTAAAGAAATAACGCTCATTTGTGCGGCTCTTACTAGGGCCACGCCACCGCCAGGGACAATCCCTTCTTCAATAGCTGCCTTAGTGGCATTAACCGCATCTTCAATTCTATATTTCTTTTCTTTTTGTTCTGTTTCAGTAGCAGCGCCTACTTTAATTACCGCTACGCCCCCTGATAATTTAGCCAATCTTTCTTGAAATTTTTCTTTATCAAAAGATGAGTCAGATTTTTCCAATAAAACTTTAATTTGTTTTACTCTCTTCTCAATGGCTTGTTTATCTCCTTTACCATCCACAATAGTAGTTTTATCTTTATCGCAAATAATTCTACGGGCTGAGCCAAGCATAGAAAGTTCGGCAGTATCTAATTTATTTCCTGTTTCCTCAGAAATAACCGTGGCTCCACAAACTACCGCAATATCCTGCAATAAATCCTTTCTTTTATCTCCAAAGCCCGGTGCTTTTACGGCCACAGCATTAAAAATACCTCGTAATTTATTCACTACAATAGTAGCCAAAGCCTCACCTTCAAAATCATCAGCAATAATCAATAGGTCTTTTTTACCAGTTTGAATAATTTTTTCCAATAAAGGTAAAATATCAGCCACAGCAGAAATCTTTTTATCAGTCACTAAGATATATGGATCCTCTATCACGGCCTGCATCTTTTCCTGATTAGAAACCATATAAGCGGAAACATATCCTCTATCGAACTGTAATCCTTCTACCACCTCACTAGACAAACCTAAAGTTTGAGAATCTTCAACAGTAATCACACCATCTTTACCAGCTTTTTCAATTACCTCAGCAATCATTACGCCCACCTCCGCATCACGAGCAGAAATAGTAGCCACTTGGCTAATTTTTTCTTTAGTAGTAATAGGTTGAGAAATTTTCTTTAAAGCTTCGTTTAAAGCTAAGTAAGCTGTTTCCATTCCCTTTTTAATTTCTATTGGGTCATTACCAGCTTCTACATATTTAAAACTTTCGGCAATCATATTTTGCGCCAATAAAGTCGCAGTAGTAGTACCATCACCAGCTATATCATTAGTTTTAGATGCTACCTCTTTTACTAATTCAGCACCCATATTTTCAATTCTATCTGGTAATTCAATATCTTTAGCAATGGTCACGCCATCCAAAGTCACAATCGGAGCGCCATATCCTTTATCCAAAACCACCGCTCTACCTTTTGGCCCAAGAGTAGTTTTTACAGTATCAGCCAATTTATCAATACCGGCTTTTAATGCTTTTCTTGCTTCTGATTTAAATAATATTTGTTTTGCCATTTTTATCTAAGAGTAAAACGATTAGCTATAAAAATGAGCACCTCGCCGTATCCGCTAAAAGCGGAGAAGGCGGGTAGCCATCGTCTACTCAATTATTGCGATTATATTTTCTTCTTTTACGACTGCATATTTCTTTTCATCAACTTTAACTTCGCTAGTACTATATTCATATAAAATAACATCTCCCACTTTTACATCCATTGGGACTCTTTCTCCTTTTTCATTAATACGACCGGCACCAACAGAGATAATTCTACCCTTCAAAGTGCGATCTTTTTCTATTGTTTCCGGCAAAAGAATGCCGGATTTGGTAGCCATAGATTCCTCTATAGGCTCCACTATAACGTGATTTAATAATGGTTTTAACATCTTGAAATGTAATTAAAAACGACTTATATATGATCTCAATGATTAGCACTCTACCTCTTAGAGTGCTAATATCCATTTTAAACAAAAACACAGCTAAGTCAAGAGGCTTTTACCCTATGAAAATAAAAAGGCCTTACCAATTGGTAAGGCCATTTTTGATCTACAATATACTACACCATTCAGAGTTTTGGATTAATTTTTGTCTTTTTTCAATGACACTCAAACATTCCGCGATTTTTCTCCGAGCCTCATTAGCTTTTTTCTGCATTATTTTCATTCTTCTCAAAGAAAAAAATCTTCTCAAAAACTTCATATTATTCCCCTATCCTACAATATTCCCGTGATCAATCAGCGTCTGTTTTATATCTTTCTCAAATAAATAACTAATTTTCCCGGGAGTAAATAAAACAATCGTCAAAATCGTAGCAATTAAAATCGAAAGAGAAAGATAAAATGCGACAGCTAAATAAAAGGAAATATTTGATAATGGATTGTAATAATAACAAAGAAATAAAATATCAAAGATTGTCGTCAAAATTAATACCAAAATACCGCGTAATACCAAACTCTTCTTTGTCATTTTTTCTCCTTCGCCATGCCATAGTTTTAACGTAGGCTGGCTTATGAAATTTTTAATAATCCTTCCATAATCTACCAAATAAATGTCATTTTGTCAATCCCCCTCTAAATGATTTACTAACCACTATTTTTGATGTATAATGGATATAATTATGCTAGAAAAGTTATTTTCCAGACAAAAAATAGATATTCTGGAAATGGAAATAAAAAAAGAACTAATAAAAGCCTTTAACGACATTTATAATAATAAAAATGCTGTTAATTTTGATATTCAATATCCACCACAAGAGAAATTCGGTCATTTTTCAGCTAATTTAGCCATGAAAGCCTCCCCTATTTTGAATACACCTCCCCAAACTATAGCTGAAAAAATCATTTCTCAAATTAAAGATAAATTATTTTTTAAGGACAATTTCTCTAAAATAGAAGTGGCTCCGCCTGCTTTTATTAATTTTCATCTATCTCCTAAACGCTTAAGCCAATCTCTCAATGAAATTATTAAGGCCAAAGAAAAATATGGATATTCCGATGTTGGTAAAAATGAAAAAATACAATTGGAATTCATTTCCGCCAACCCCACCGGAGAACCGACCATTGGCAATGCTCGTGGCGCTTTTTTAGGCGATGTTTTATCTAATGTTTTAAAAGAAGCTGGTTTTAATATCTGGCGGGAATATTATGTTAATAATGCTAAAAACTCCAAACAAATCAAAGAGTTGGGGAAAACCGCCCTCAAGCAAGGTGAGACATATTACACGCCTCATCTCCAAGAATTAATAAATAAATTACCTTATAATGGCACCAACGAAGGAGAGGCCGGATATTTATTAAGTCAAAAAATAACTAAGGAAACAAAAAATTATCTTGAAAAAGAATTAAATATAAAATTTGATAAATGGTTCGAAGAACAAGAATTATATAAAAATAAAGAAATACAAAAAACTTTCAAACTTTTAGAAAAAACTGGGTATGTTTATAAAAAGGAAGGTGCTACATGGCTTAAAACTTCTACCTTCGGTGATGATGAAGATAGAGTTTTAGTTAGAAGCGACGGTGAGCCATCATATTTCTTAAGTGATATTACCTATCATTTAAATAAATTTAATCGCGGATTTGAAAAAGTTATCAATATTTGGGGTGCTGACCATCAATCTCATATTATCAGAATGAAGGCTGCTTTAAAAATACTAGGCCTCAATCCTGATAAATTAGATATTATTATTGTGCAAATGATGAATCTCAGACAAAATGGCGAGGTTTTAAAGCTTTCCAAACGAAAAGGAGTAGTAATCACCTTAAAAGAATTGGTGGATTTAATCGGCTTGGATGCTAGCCGCTACTTCTTTATCTCTACTTCAGCCGACCATCAAATGACCTTTGATATGGAAATAATCAAAAAACAATCCGAAGAAAATCCATTTTTCTATATGCAATATGCTTATGTTCGAACGGGTAGTATTTTGAAAAAATATGATGAAAAAATAGAAAAAACAGATTTATCTATACTCGAAGAAAATGAAGAAATCAATTTAATTTGTAGTTTAAACAAATTACCTTATATCATCAGCCGTATTAGCAATGATTATCAAGTACAACAATTAAATCAATTAGGATTAGAAATTAGCCAAAAATTCCATAATTTCTACGAGAAACATAAGGTTATTGGAGATAATAAAGAATTAACCCAAGCTAGACTTAACTTGGTAATGGCCACACGTATTGTTTTAAAAAAAATATTCAGCTTAATGGGTATTAGTGCCCCGGAAAAAATGTAATTTATGAAACTAAATAATACTTATTATATCCTCCGCCATGGATTATCTACTTCTAACACCAAAGGCTATTTATCCGCTTGGCCAGAAAAAAGAGTTTCTCATTTGGTACCAAAAGGCAAAAAACAAATTCAAAAATCTGGCCGAGATTTTAAAAAAATCGGGCTAGATTTAATTTTCAGCTCTGATATGCATCGCACCAAACAAACTTCTGCTATTGTTTCCAAAATAACTAAAATTAAAGTCATTTTTAATAAAGGATTGCGAGAAATTAATCCCGGAATATTTAATAATACCGATAATGGAGATTATAAAGGTTATTTTAAAAATGATGCTGAATGGATTAATAAACGCCCACCTCATGGAGAAAGCCATATCGATTGTCAAAAAAGAATGATTAATGTTTTAAAAAAAATTGATAAAAAATATAAAGGCAAAAAAATATTAATCATCTCTCATGGTAATCCTCTCTGGATGTTAGAAGCATCAGTAAAAAATTGGAATTACACGAAATTACTTAAAGAATACAAAAGTCGCATCTTACCAGGAGAATATCGAAAATTAAATTAAAAAACACCCCTTGCACGAGCTAGGGGTGTTTTCATACTTGCTATGTTAGCCAAGGATGTTTTATTCTACAATATTTTGTTTGTGTCCACCAAAACACGAAAGATATAAACTGATAAACCATAAAATAACTTAGAAAAAAACCGAAAAAACCTAAAAACGGACTTAAAATTATCGCTAATGCAGAACCAGCCCAAAAAGTAAAGTAGGATTTTAAACCTCTAAATCCCCACAAGTAAATCTTATTTGATTCATTCAACATTGGCCTTCCCGACAATCCAATAGAAAAAGAAAACATTGACAGAATACCAATCACCAAAATCACCACAGGATCATTAGTTTTTACCATTGAGTAAATACCAATTAAACCAGCCAAAATGTAATAATTTTGTATCATCTTTCCTCCTATCTAAGGTAAATTGGAAATAACACTAACGTTGACAGATGGCTGCGGTAATGTCTCTCATTAATAATATCATCAATTTTAAAAAATTTCCTTGATTCTTCCATTGTTAGATAATAATTCCAAGCACAAATTGCATCAGTTAACGTTATTTCTGGTTGTCTCTGAAAAAAACACTTCACTTCATCAATAATCAATGGCATTAATTGTTGAATTAATGAAAAACGCTGATAAAGAATCGGATAATTTCCCCCATGAATGATATCACCAAAAAAAATAACACCATCTCCATTTGTCTGCTTTCTAAACCGTTTTTGAGCTCTTCTTTCTAATCGCATTTTCAATCTCTCTAATAAATTCATATTCTACCTCCTTATTAAATTATCAATTTAAATCTATTTCTATTATAGCATATCATATTATATTTTGTCAAACAAAAAACGGCTCACTCGCATGAGCCGTTTAAAAATTAACCTTCACCACCAAAATTCTTAATAAATTCTACCGATTTTAAAAATATTCGTTTCTTTTCCGGTTTTTTAAACATCTTTGCATTAGCAACATTTTCTTTCACATCTAATCTACAACCACCCTCATGGCTTAATTCACCACCGCACTCAAAACATTTTTTATATTTTTTATTATAATTAATGGAGTATTTCTTTATAAAATCCCTTGACATCATCGCCCCCTTTAAATTCATTAAACATCGCCCACAAGTTATTCCTTCAATACACCTTGCAAAATAAGAAGCTAAATGACTACCACAAGCTATTTGACCATTTGCATAAATCCAATGTCTTTTCATTTTTTGCATCTTTATCCTCCATATCTAATTTTTAAAGAATCCTCCCTTATATTAAACAATACTAATAAAATGTCAAAAATCCCGACCGCCCAAGGCGGTCGGGATTTAAATACCTATATTTACTTAATCAATTTAATCTTTATCTTTTCACCATTAATCACAATTTCCTTAGCCTCAAAACTATTCTCTACTACCTCTCCACATAAGCAACTTTTTCCAATCTCTTCTTTATTCTTCTCAATTGCCTGCTTTAATATCTCACTACCAGTTTCATATTCCAATTTTACATTCTTATCATCAATAGTTAATAAAAAATCCTTCCTTAATTGATTAATAGCCCTAGTTAATTCCCTCACTATACCTTCCATTTTCAATTCCTCCGAAATTACCAAATCTAACACATCCTCATTACCCAATTCCACATTTTTCACATTCAATTCTTGCTTCACCAAATCAACAAAAAGCAATTCCACTATTTCTTTATCTTTCAATGTTAATTTATTTAATGGTTGTCTGATTTTCATATTAGCAGTAGCACGTAAAGCTAAGCCAATTTCCACGGCTTTTTGTGTTGCCTCCATTTTCTTCAAAACATCATAATCAACCACTAAATTATCTTGAAACGGCCAATCTTCCAAATGCACAGATTCCTTCTTCCCTCCTATACCTTGATAAAGATAATCAGCCACAAAAGGAACAAACGGAGCCAAAAGCTTAGATAAAAATGATAACGTATAGCCAAAAGTCGCGGTAGCCATATCCTTATCAGCATTTTCTGATTTAAAACGATTTCTGCTTAATCTTAGCCACCAAGTAGAAAATTCATTAACAAATTGCACAAATGGCCTAGTTGCCTTAGGCAAATCATATTTTTCCATGGCTTTAGTAACTTCTTCTCTTAATAAATGTGATCGAGAAACAATCCAAATATCCAAAGGCACATCGCTCATGGGTTTTTCCGGAATATTTTCTAATTTATATGGTTGGTAAAATCTCAAAATATTGTGAAGCAACATCACAATTTTTTGTGTTGTTTCTTTTACTCCGTCATCAGAAAAACTCATATTTTCAGCCATCATTACCGGAGATGATAAGAGATAAAATCTCAAAGCATCAGAACCATATTTATCCATGATTTCCATCGGATCAGTATAATTATTCAAATGCTTGCTCATTTTTTTCCCGTCTTCCGCTACCACAATACCATTCACAATTACATTTTGAAAAGCTGCCTTTTCTTTAATACCAGAAGCAATCATATGCATATAATAAAACCACGCCCGAGTCTGGTCCACGCCTTCAGCGATAAATTGAGCTGGAAAATTTTTATCAAATTTTTCCTTATTTTCAAAGGGATAATGTTCTTGTGCATAAGGCATAGAACCGGAATCAAACCAAGTATCTAAAACATCAGCCACTCTTTTCATCATCTTTCCGCACTTACAAGGCACTTCTATTTTATCCACAAAATGCTTATGTAAGTCTGTAATTTTAGCACCACTGACTTCTTCTAATTCTTTAATTGATCCGAAAACTCTTACTTCATCACATTCACATTTCCAAATAGGAATTACCGAAGCCCAAAAACGCTGACGGCTAATAGACCAATCACGCGCTCCTTCTAGCCATTTACCAAACCTCCCCTCTTTAATATGATTTGGGGACCAATTAATTCCTTGCGCTAATTCTATGGCTTTTTCTTTAATACCTAAAATATTCACAAACCATGAAGAAGTTGCGTAATTAATAAGCGGAGTTTCACACCTCCAGCAATGCGGATAACTATGTTCAAACTCTTGTTCACTAAAAAGTAAATCTTTCTTTTTTAAATATTCAATAATCAATCTATCTGTTTTTTTCGTATCTTCAACGGGCTTAACACTTAAACCAGCAAAATCTATGGCTTCAGATTCAAATTTACCACCCAAAGTAACATTCTGAATCATAGGTAAATTCTTTTCCTGACCAAGCAACATATCCTCTTCACCATAAGCTGGAGCAATATGAACCACGCCAGTACCGTCTTCCAAAGACACAAAATCAGCAGAAACTATTCTATAAAGATTTTCTTTATGTAAAATATCTTCTTTATCTAAATAGTATGGAAATAACGGCTTATATTTCTTTCCATCCAATTCACTGCCTTTAAATTCTTTAATAATTTCAAATTCAACACCCAAAGATTCTAATCGGCTCTTAGCTAATATAAAAATACCGTCCTGATTTTTAATTTTTATTTTAATATAATCAAATCCTGAATTAACTGCCAGAGCCACGTTGCCTGGTAAAGTCCATGGGGTAGTTGTCCAAGCTAAAACATAAGTTCCCGGCTCATCAACGAGCTCAAATTTCGCAGTAACAGAAATATCTTTAATATCCTGATATCCCTCACTTACTTCTTGCTGAGACAAAGTAGTTTCACAACGCGGACAAACATGCATTGACTTATGTCCTTCGTAAATTAAACCCTTATCCCAAAGAGATTTAAAGACCCACCAAACTGATTCCATATAAGACAAATCCATAGTCTTATAGGCATTTTTCATATCCACCCATCTACCCAAACGATGAATTACTTTTTCCCATTCTTCCGTATATTTTAAAACCTTGGAACGACAAGTTTCATTAAATTTATCTATACCAAAATCTTCAATATCTTTTTTAGATTTGAATCCTAATTCCTTTCTACAATGTTTTCTACAGGCAAACCATGACAATCCCAACCCCAACGTCTAGCCACGTGATATCCCTTCATTGTCCAATAACGCGGAATTACATCTTTCATAGTACTGGCCACTATATGTCCGTGATGCGGAGTGCCAGTAGCAAACGGAGGACCATCATAAAAAACATACTCCCCTTTTGGCGAGTCTTTTTGTAAAGATTTCTCAAAAATCTGTTTCTCTTCCCAGTATTGTAATAAATTCTCTTCAATTTCTTTTATAGAAGCCATAATAGAATAATATACGAAAAACGACTAAATTTCAATCATAAAAAATACCGATACTAATGCGTATTGGTATAATTCGTATGCATTAGTATATTGGTATTGCTCGCATCAGCGATTAATATTCACAATAGAAATAGTGGCAATAATAATAATAATTTCCAAAATTGGAGCGCTGAAAAGTAAAAAATAACTCAAAGTCCTGATTCTTAACCAAAAAACCTTCACTAACAAGAAATGAAAAATGAAAATCAATAAAGCCACAAAACCCAAAGAATAAATCTCTAACCAGCCTCCAAACATATCAATCCCACCAATAGCTTTATAATGTAAAATGTATGGCTGATCGGAAATTTTAATATTAAAAATTAACAAGCCAAAAATCACCAAAATCAGCGCTAAACTAATAGACGCCGAAGCCACCACCCATTGATCTTGAAACATTTTCTTTATCATAATTATATCTATTATACATAAAAAATAATAATTAGTAAATCATTACAATTCACACAATCCCGTTAGAAATCTCGCCCGCGCTTTACGCGCCCAAAGGACCTATGGGGCGGGCTATTTCTAACGGGATGAAAAAGAAAAGAGCGGTCGCCAAAGGCGACCGCTCCATATTTTAATTAAAAAAATCCTTTCAATAAGTTTTTATCCTTTTTCAAAATATCATGAACACGAAGATGTAACGCAACAAATCTTGGATATAACAAAAATTCATCTTTACTCTGACTAAATATTACCAAGCTTTTTATTTCTCTAACCGAGCTATTCCTTAACTCACTTATTCTTAATTTACTCGGCCAATTAGTCAAATCAATCTCTTGTCCCGTCGGCAAACGATTCCAAAAATAATTATCGCACCTTCTAGTGCTACAAAATAATATTACTCCACCAAAAATACTAAAAATAGATAGAGCCGTAATATCATTATGCCCAATAGCACGATTATGTGAAACCCACTCATCTTTAAATAAAGGGTGACAAGTATCTAAATCCCAACATAGATTATAAAGATTTTTCAATTCTTTTACATTAACTAGCTCTCTTGGATTTTTTATCATTCAACCTCCTTGGTTTCGCCATAGCTCATTTAGAATGAACAAAGGCAAATTATTTTTAACTTTCAAAGGTCTAATCTAAAAATAGCATGTTAAATACTCCTCGTCAACCCCGCACCTTTCATAAATTTGGCCACTTAATTTTTAATTAAGTGGCTTCGTGCTAAAAATTATTTACAAAAGGTGCGGGATCAAACAAAAAACCCCGAGTTTAATCGAGGTCTTTTTTTATCAACATTACAATCTAAATTTTATTTTCCGATTTTATAATTGCCCGAATATTTTTGACAATTTGCTCTTGATTTTTTGCTAAAACGGTCTTCATTCCTAATTTTTTAGCTGGCAAAAGATTTTCTTCTTTATCATCAATAAAAAGACTCTCTTGTGATCTGACGTTCATTTCTCTAATTACTAATTCGTAAAATTCCAAATCCGGTTTTTTAAGTCCTCTTTCGCAAGAGAAAAAAAGATCGTCGAATAAAGAGCATCCATGTATTTCTTTAATTATTTCTGCCTGATAAGGAAACATATTAGACAAAATTGATAATCGAAATCCTTCGCTTTTTAATTTCTCAATTAACCCAATTACTTCAGGAAAAAATACAAATTTATCCTTATACATTTTCTTAGCCCTTTCTCCACATTTTTCTGGCATAACCTTACCCATTGCATCAGAAAATTCCATCCAAAATTTTTCCTCGGCTATAAAACCTTTATCAAATTTTTCTATAATTGGCTTTAAGCGGGGAATAAATTTTTCATATTCTTCAACAGAAATTTTGTATAAGTCAACGATGTCTAGAGATAATTTCTGGGATTTCTTCACCACACCATCATAATCAAATATAATAGTTTTTATCATAATTTTTGTTTGATTTTTACTATGCTTAATTTTATGAATTTATTATACTTCTAAAAAATAAAAAGCGCCACACAGTCCAAATTGGCAGCCCTAATGGGGCAAAATTGGAATCATTTAATAATTGAGTTAAAGAAATGGCAGATATTTATATAACTCAATTTATTATATAGATATTCTAATAAATAAGGGGCGTAGGATTATCTTCAATATTTATACTAGAACATTTAAAATAAATCTTTTGAGCTGAAAATACAGAAGATGGACAAAGTGTTTTATAAATTGGATCGGAACTTGTAATATATTGCTGATTTACAGTCTTTTTACCATTGCATATATCTTCATGAGGTTTTATATCATTTTTTAATTCAATGTATCCATCCCCAAAGAAAACATTATTATCTTGACTTAAATTATCCCAAACAAAAGAAATACCCTTATAAAATTCAGTGGTAGCAGAACCACATTTTTCATTGTTTTCACCAACATTACATCCTAACCATTGATTTTCTATCGATACGCCTCGTGTTGCAATATTAATTCCTTTTTGTAAATAACTTTCAATATTATTAGCACTACTTTGAACATGAAAAACAACGCCACTCTCATGAAAAAGTTTAGTAGTATCTGCAGATAATTCAATGGACATCTCCCAAATCGTTGGACCATTTTTTTGTGCCGTCCCAATAATATTACATTGAGAATTAACAAAATCATATTTTTCACCATCATAAATAACAGCCATATTATTTTCAATCTGAGGCTGATTTTTATTTAAGTTATCTAATGAATTGTTATCTCCCTCTGTTTGTTCTGATTTATTTAAATAAACAAAAACACCACCCCCAACAACCAACAAAGACACAATAATTATTAATAAAGACAACGCAAATCCATTTTGTTTATTTTTCATAAAATTTATTTTTATTATTTATGTTTTAAATTATATCATAAGAAATGATCAAATCCAACAAAAAACCACCTTAATAAAAGATGGCCTTAGGCGCAGCCCTAATAGGACAGAATTGGAATCATATTATAATTGAATTGAGTAAGTGGCAATTATTTAATTTTTAATAATAAAAAACCACCAAACCCGAAGATTTGGTGGGAGCAGTTAGTTTGCTCAGACTTTTTGTTTAATTGGATGCAGCAACGGGCTGAAGATGCTTGCGAAGAACTGCTTCAATCTTGGGAACGAGTTCATCCCAAGTGAAGACGTGTCCTTTCCGAATGAAAACTCTATAGGGATAAATCCAGAGATCCGCAACACCTTTGATTTGAAATAAATCCTGAATCATTGGCGTTTGCTTATCCTTCTGACTATCCGGACTGGAAAAAGTGATGATGGATTTTCTCGTCACCTGTTCCGATACATGAAAAATGTAAAGATCATGACCAGTGTCATTTGACATCTCGCTCTCAATCCGAAAGTGGTTGTTTTCTTTTCCATTTTCCATGTCTTCAGTGGCTTTCACTGTCTTTTTCGACTTGAACAACTGGGCGAAAAACGCCTTCATTGTCTTGCCGAGTTTGACGAAAAATCCACAGAGTGAAAGAAGTTTGCTCGCAAACCAAACTTTGTTAATTTTGTGAATGAACATTGCAACCTCCTTGTGGTTGTTGTTGTTGCCATTTTTTGGCACAAGGAATAAATGATAAATAATTAAAGGCTTATCTATCAATGGGCCTATAATTAGAACTTTCTAACTACCTTTATAGTATATCATATTATAAATCAAAAGTCAAGATATAAAAAATACCCAGCATAAACACTGAGTACTTTTGGGCGCAGCCCTAACGGGAGTCGAACCCATGTTTTAGCGTTGAGAACGCCACGTCCTAACCACTAGACGATAGGGCCAGCAATTACATCATTCTAATCTCTTCTAAAACTTTATCAAGTTCCATGGCGTGAGAGCCTTTCACTAAAATCAAATCTCCTTGTTTCAATTCTTTTTCAATCATTTTCATGGCTGATTCACTAGTATCAAAAACTTGAACCTTTTTAGAATCCAACCCTGCCTTCAAAGCGCTTTCCGCCATAAAATGACTACGCGGACCAATACAAAACAAATGATCCACAATTTCAGCAGCTATTTTACCAATATTTCTATGCGCCTCTTCCGCATATTCCCCTATTTCTAACATATCCGCTAAAATCGCTATACGTCTTTTAGCTGGTAAACTTTTTAAGGTTTCCAAAGATGCTGTCATAGAAAGCGGTGAAGCATTATAACTATCATCTAAAATCAAAGTTTTTTTCACACCATCAATTAATTTCATTCGTCCTTCCGGCGCTTCATATTCAGAAAGAGCATCACTAATCTCTACTAAATGTAACCCGAACATAATACCCACACTAATAGCTGCGGCCGCAGAATAAGCTTGTGGTTTACCAAAAGTTTTATTTAATCTCACGGGTACAAAACTTCCTCCATATTGCACTTTAAAAGCAATGCCCTCTGGTCTTCCATTTTCTAATCTGTATTCCATATTACCAATTTGCACATCAGCCCCCTGATTAAAACCAAAAGAAAGAACTTTAGCTCTGGTTTTATTTTTTAATTCCCAAACTTTCTCATCATCAAAATTCAAAATTGCAAATCCATCTTCCGGTAGTGATTCAATTAATTTCCCTTTTTCTCTAGCTACTGCTTCCGGACTGCTGTAAAATTCCACATGCACAGGAATATCTCCAATAGCCGTAATCACGCCTATTTTCGGTTTGGCTAAACTAGCTAAATATTTAATATCCCCCGGCCTATCAGCTG
>Ga0172381_10004696_pt1 | contig 14050 bp, 18 predicted proteins | sample Leawel6488metaG_FD_119754 | JGI IMG/M metagenome (GOLD analysis project Ga0172381, IMG submission 119754) | Leachate microbial communities from a municipal landfill in Southern Ontario, Canada - Leachate well 64-88 metaG | ecosystem: Engineered > Solid waste > Landfill > Unclassified | place... | reverse complement strand
GTTGTTTCAGCTTCAGCTTCAAGTCCTGCTTCGTTTTGGTATTTAGCTCCATTCACAGGAGCTGCTATTGGAGAATATTTTAGAGACAAAGGAAAAGATGCGCTTGTAGTTTATGACGATTTATCAAAACATGCTTGGGCATACAGACAAATTTCTTTGCTTTTGAGAAGACCACCAGGAAGAGAAGCATATCCTGGGGATGTGTTTTATTTACATTCAAGGTTGTTAGAAAGATCAGCAAAATTATCAAAAGAGAAAGGGGGAGGCAGTTTGACTGCTTTGCCAATTATTGAAACTCAGTTGGGAGACGTTACAGCCTACATTCCAACAAACGTTATTTCTATTACAGACGGCCAGATTTATTTGGAATCAGATTTATTTTATCAGGGGACAAGACCAGCTGTTAACGTTGGTTTGTCTGTTTCCAGAGTAGGGGCAAGTGCACAGACAAAAGCCATGAAAAAAGTTACTGGAAAATTAAGATTAGAATTAGCCCAATTTAGAGAGTTGCAGACATTTGTGCAGTTTGCCAGTGATGTTGACGAAACCACAAAACAAAGAATAAACAAAGGAAAGATTATTACAGAAATTTTAAAACAACCAGATTTAGCCCCAATTCCATTTGAAAAACAGGTTTTGGTTTTGTATGCGGCACTAAACGGATATTTTGATAAGTTTGAGCCTTCCAAAATGAATGAGATTGAAAAACAGTTTTTGGAATATGTTGAAAAGTTACATAAAGATTTATCTGAAAAAATACAAAAAGAAAGAGCAATAAGCGACGAATTAGAGACAGAGATAAAAGACGTTATTGAAAAATTTATAGCCAGCACATAAAAAAAGCCCGACACGATGTATCGGGGAGCAGTTTTGCCAAATGGCTGACTTGCTCAGGTCGGCGGTGTCAGTCGCCCTTGGCGATGCGAAAGAATTGCTCTTTCTTGTCGCTTGCAAGCAACATGTGGTTTCCCGGAGAGGAAATGTCGAGACCGGATGGGGTAACCTCTACTGTCATCTGAATTCCACGCGTTTTGTTGGTGATGACCAGGGTTCCACAACCGGTGTCTCGAGAGTCTTCCTTTTCTGCCTCGACGAGAAAATACTTGTCATCGAGAACTGTGTGTTTCATAGCAGTTTCCTTTCTCCGCCGTTTGGCGGGTTAGCCGAGGAACATAAACCCGCAGACGACTATAAAGAAAATCGTCGGGGCAGGGACAAAGCAAACAACGAATCCAGTCAAAATAGCCAGAAGCAGAAAGTTTGAAAATCTCACCTTCGCATCCTCCTTAGTTGTCAAAAAACAAAAAATAAGCCTAATAGTTTATTATATCATATTAAAAAGTCATTGTCAAGCATAAAATTAATGATTTCCAAAGAAAACAATTTTGCATATATTGATGGAGCAAACCTACACAGAGGAGTTGCAGATTTAGGATGGAAATTAGACTATAGGAGGTTTAGAGTTTGGTTATCTGAAAAATATGGAGTAAAAACAGCTTATTTATTTTTAGGTCTTATTCCAAAATATAAAGACCTCTATAAGCGCCTTCAAGAGGCTGGATTCACTCTTGTATTTAAAGAAGTAATTTATGATGGAGACGGGAAGCTAAAAGGAAATTGTGATGCAGATTTAGTTTTACAGGCAGTAAAAGACACTTATGAGAATAAGTTTGATAAAGCTATATTAGTGAGCAGTGATGGGGACTACGCCTGCCTTATTTCATTTTTATTAGAAAGACAAAGGTTTTATACAATTTTATCGCCCCACACGGAAAAGAAATGCTCAATTTTGCTGAAGCGAACAAATGCAAGAATTGCTTATATAAATGACAAACAAGAACAACTAAAACAGTCGCCGTAAAAGAAAAAGCCCCCAGCAAGGACAGAACCTTGCAAGGGTCTTTTTCGTAAGTATACCTTATTATAGTCTATTATATCGCCTTGTCAAGTGACAAGAGTAAATAATTAAAATGGAAAGCCCGCAGAATTTAAAAAAACGTTTAAAGAGTGTAAACAACATTGGTCAGATAACGAAAGCTATGGAGCTGGTTTCGGCTACAAAAATGAGGAAGTCCCAGCAGATTGCTTTGGATTCCAGGCCATACAGCTTTGCGGCATTGGAATTATTGGCAAACCTTTCGATTATAGAAAATTTGAAAAAAAATGAATTGCCGGTTCTTTTTGAAGTTAGAAAACAAATAAAGAAAGTTTTGTTTGTTTTAATCTCTTCAGACAAGGGATTGGCAGGCGCTTTTAATAGCTCTGTCTTCAGGAAGTTTGAACAACATATGAAAATTGAAAAAGAAGAATGGCAGAATGAAGAAAAAATATATTTAGCTATTGGAGAAAAAGCATTTCAATATTTATCAAAGAAAAAATTAAATGTTGTTGAAAAGTTTATTTCTGCCGGGGATTATACAACGCCCGAGCAAGTGGAGCCCATAGCAGATTTTATTGTAAACGGATATTTAAATAAAGATTTTGATAGAGTGGTTATTATTTCAACTCATTTTAAGTCTGCGTTAAAACAAGAGCCCCATGTTAGAAGGGTTTTGCCGGTTGATTTTGAACATATTGCAGACACAATAACCGAAGTTATCCCGGAGCGAGGAAAATTTGCCGAGCTTATAAAAGAGCACCATATAACTTTTGTTCCTGATAAAAATAAATTAAGCGAATATTTAATTGAGCCGTCTCCAAAAATGGTTTTAGAAAAATTGACAAAGCACTTATTTTTTATGCAAATCTATCATTTGATTTTGGAAGCCAATGCATCGGAACATTCAGCCCGCAGAATGGCAATGAAAACAGCATCAGATAATGCAAAAGATTTAGGAGAAAAATTAAATTTGCAATATAATAAATCACGCCAAGCCAGAATTACCACAGAGATTTCGGAAATTAGCGCCGGGGCAGAAGCACAAAGCTAAAATTTTAAATAGCAAATTTTAAATTTTAAATCAAATCTAAATGACAAAATGTTTAAATATTTAAAATTAAATCATTCAATTAAAATTTAAAATTTATAATTTAAAATTAATTAATATGAACAAAGGAAAAATTATACAAATTATAGGTCCAGTAGTTGATGTGGAGTTTGAAGAGGGTTCAACTCTTCCTTCAATTTTTAATGCTTTAAAAATTGAAGGACCAAATGGAAAAGTTATTTTAGAAGTTGTAAAACATTTGGACCAAACAAAGGTTAAGGCAATTTCCATGCACTCAACAGATGGTTTAAAGAGAGGAGAGGAAGTTGTAGATACGGGGGAACAAATTTTAGTGCCGGTTGGACAAGAGGTTTTGGGAAATTTGTTCAATGTTATAGGTGAGTCATTAACCAAAACCGATAAGAAATTTAAAAAACATTGGCCAATTCACAGGCCATCGCCATCTTTTACAGAACAGGCAACAAAAACAGAAGTTTTTGAAACCGGAATTAAAGTAGTTGACTTAGTTGCTCCATTTATAAAAGGAGGAAAAGTTGGATTGTTTGGTGGAGCTGGTGTTGGAAAAACAGTTTTTTTGCAAGAACTTATCAGAAACGTTGCTGAAGAATCCGGAGGAGCATCTGTGTTTGCGGGAGTAGGAGAAAGAACAAGAGAAGGAAACGATTTATTTAGGGAAATGACAGAATCAGGAGTTATAAATAAAACAGCTTTGGTTTTTGGTCAGATGAACGAAGTCCCCGGAGCCAGAGCAAGGGTTGCTTTGTCAGCTTTAACGATGGCTGAATATTTTAGGGACGAGGAAAAGAAAAATGTTTTGCTTTTTATTGATAATATTTTTAGGTTTTCACAGGCAGGATCAGAAGTTTCAACCTTGCTTGGAAGAATGCCTTCTGCTGTAGGATACCAACCAACATTGGCCTCTGAAATGGCAGAATTGCAAGAAAGAATTACAAGTACCAAGAACGGTGCGATCACCTCTGTGCAGGCTATTTATGTGCCTGCTGACGACATTACAGACCCAGCTCCAGCTACAACATTTTCTCACTTAGATTCAACAATTGTGCTTTCCCGAGCCTTGACAGAAATTGGAATTTATCCTGCTGTTGATCCTTTAGCTTCAACTTCAACTGCTTTAGATCCAAAAATTGTTGGGGAAAAACATTATAAAGTAGCCAGAGATGTTCAGTTAACTTTGCAAAGATATAAAGATTTGCAGGACATTATTGCTATTTTGGGAATTGAAGAATTATCAGAAGAAGATAAAAAAGTGGTTAACAGGGCAAGAAAGATTCAGAGATTTTTATCTCAGCCATTTTTCGTGGCAGAAAATTTTACAGGTAGACCTGGAAAATATGTTAAACTTGAAGACACCATAAATGGATTTTCAGAAATTTTGGAGGGTAAACACGATGATGTCCCAGAAGAAAACTTTTATTTGAAAGGAAGCATAGGCGAGGTAACGGGCAACGCCTAACCCGTAAATTGAAAAAATTACGTAATTATGTACGTAATTATGTACGTACAAATGTATGTACATAATAAAAAAAGCCTCGAATTGGCAGGTGTCAATTCGAGGCAAGAGGAGGGATTGTCCCAGACGCGTTGTCTGCTTACGCGGGTCTGCTGACTTCGAGCTTGACGGTGACGTCGCTGACCAGTTTGTAGCGCCGGGCGTATGGACCAGCCGAGCCTTCTTGGCAGATGAAAGAACGGACAAACTCTTCATATTCCAGTAAGGCGACTTGTTTGAGAACATCGTTTTCCTCGAGGCCGGATTGCTTCACCAGCTCATCTTCGGTAAGGCCGATACCCTCCGAGTTGAGCATAAAGACGGTGAGCACTGCCGTTACGTTGGCGCAATCAAGCTTGTAAAAAGTTTTTGTCATAGTCTCTTGGGACATAATGTAACCTCCTTAAAAGAGCTGGAAGGATTGCCGAAGTGGCAGATCCTAATAATCAATTTATATTAGTTATATAGTTTTGTCAATATGGAATTATCAGTTTATTCGTTAAAAAAGATTTTGTTTCAGGGCTCAGCCCAGCTTTTGAATTGTAAAACTGTTATGGGCGAGATTACGGTTTTAGACAACCACGAAACTTTTATTACAGTTTTGTCGGCCGGAATTGTAAAAATTATTGATTCTGATAAAAAAGAATATTTTTTTCCTATCAAATCAGGATTTTTAGAAGTTAAGCCAGAGAATGAAGTTAGAGCCATCGTAGAAGAATAAAAAAATCGCCTATAAGGCGATTTTTTGATACAATATATTAATGGAATACGAAGAGATTATTAAAAAATTAGAGTCTTTGAAAAATCCCAAAAATGTTGATGGCATGGCGAGGTTTGGGATAAGGCCAAAAGTAAAAGTTTTTGGCGTTCCGGTGCCAGAAATAAGAAAGATCGCGAAAGAAATAAAAAAATCTATGGGAAGCCGGGCTTCACATAGATTAGCAAAAGAAATAAAAAAAGACCATCAATTAGCCTTAAAACTTTTTGATTCTGGAATTCACGAAGCAAGGCTTTTGGCTACAATGATAGCAGACGTTGAAAAATTAACAGGAGGACAAATTGAAAAATGGATAAAAACTTTTGATTCATGGGACATTGTTGACCAGGCCTGTATGAATTTGTTGTGCAAGTCAGACATAGCTAAGAAAAAAATTCTCGATTTTTCAAAAAGAAAAAAAGAATTTGAAAAAAGAACAGCATTTGCTTTAATGGCGTCTTTAGCTGTGCATGATAAAAAAATGATGGATAAAGATTTTATAAAGTTTTTTTCTTTGATTAAAAAAGCCTCAGTTGACGAAAGAAATTTTGTTAAAAAAGCTGTAAATTGGGCTTTAAGGCAAATAGGCAAAAGAAACAAAAAATTAAATATAGAGGCAACAAAACTAGCTCTTCAGCTTCGCTTAAAACAAGCTAAGTCTGAAAAATGGATTGGCAATGATGCTTACAGGGAATTAACTAGCAAAAGCGTACAAGATAAAATAAAAAACAAAAAAATCAATGATAAGGATTTTTGAGATTTTAATTTTAACTATTGCTATTACTGTTTCGCTGTTTTTGTTTTTTTATTTGGCAGATACTGTGCTTTCTCCCGGCTTCTCTCAAGATTTGGAAAATAAGGTATGTTTTGGAGAAAAGTGCTTTTTAGTCAAAATAGCTAAAACAGATTTTGAAAGACGGAGGGGACTGATGTTTCAAAAAGAATTAGGGGAAGAAATGGGGATGCTTTTTATTTTTGATAAAGAAAATATTTATTCTTTTTGGATGAAAAACACCCTAATTCCATTAGATATGATATGGATAGATAAAAATAATAAGGTTGTTTTTATAAATGAGAACAGCCAGCCCTGTGGAGCAGAGGAGTGCCCGTTGATTAGCCCTAATGTTAAGGCAAAATATGTTTTAGAAATTAATGCGGGTGTCTCAAAAGGGGATGGGATAAAAATAGGAGATATTGTAGATTTAAGCGCTGATTAGAAATAAGGGGTTGACATCTTTTTTTATGCTATAATAAAATAAGCTCAGCTAAACAGCAGAGCAAAGGTCTATTTTGTAGAAATTAAAATAAAATCATTATGAAATTAAATATTGTAGATATTATAGCCATTGTATTGGTTATAATCGGAGGTTTAAACTGGGGCTTAGTTGGTTTAGTAGAGTTTGATCTTGTTGGTACACTTTTTGGTATGATGTCTGTGTTATCTAGAATAACATACGTACTAGTTGGTTTAGCAGCAATTTATTTGGCTTTGGTCTCAGTAAAACTAGAAAGAAAATAGAGATTAACAAAAAAACCACTCGCGTTGCGAGTGGTTTTTTTGTTGCTAATTTTTTTTATAATTATATAATAAAATAATGTATTTTTATTTTTGTTAGCCACCCATGGATAAGTATCAAAATTACAACAAACATGTTGAGACGAACGCGTAAAAAAAAGTTAGCATTACGATTGATAAGAAATAAAAATATAAAATAAATTATTAATTAATAACGTCAGTTCATAAAATTAAAATCTTACTAAATATTATGGCAAAAATTCTAAAATATAAATATGACTTTTTAATTTTTGGAGCAGGTGGTATGCAAGGAAAAATAGTGATTAAAGACTTGTTAGAAAAGAAATACAGACTTTTTGTTTCAGATATTTACCAGCACCACATAGATTTTATAGAAGATAAATTTTCTTCCTTTGACCACGAAATCTTAGATCTGCGTGACAAAGGAAAAATATCTACATTGATAAAAAAAGTTAAACCTTTTATGGTCATCAATTGCGCTGAAGCAGATTGGAACTTAAGTGTTTATCAGGCTTGTTTAAAAAATAAAGTGCACGTAATTGATCTTGGGTCTGATGATGGAATTATGACTGGAAAACAGTTGGAAATGGACGTTGCTTTCAGAAGACAAAAACTTATAGCAATTACTGGTTGCGGGTCTACTCCAGGCGTAAACAATGTAATGTTAGATTATGCCGTAGGGCTTTTAGACTCTGTACACACCGTTGAGGCGGGTTTTGCTTGGAACTCAAATATAAAGGAGTTTGTTGTTCCCTTTTCAATACCAAGCATTGTAGAAGAATTTACAGATCCAGCTTCTTTCGTAAAAAACAATAAATGGATGAAAAAGATTCCTATGGAAACCGTCAGAGGAAAACGTTACCAAGAGATAGGAAGGAACAAACGTTTTATGGTTAGACATCCAGAGCCTTATACTTTTTATCATTATTATAAAGATAGGGGCCTCAAAAATGTTAAATTTTATGCAGGCTTTCCAACGCACTCTTTTTCTACTATTTATAATTTTATAACATTAGGATTGGCTTCAAAAGAAAAATTGCAGATGAATGGATGGGAGATACAGCCATTAGAGTTTTTAACCGAAGTGTTAAGAAATTCAAAAAGGCCAGAAGGATACGAAGAAAAGGAAGTTTTATGGGTTGAGGCGATAGGACGGAAAGACAATAAACGAAAAGAAATATTTATGGAATGTATTGTGAATACTTTGCCAGGTTGGCAAGATGCAGGATGCAATATTGATACAGGAATTCCGACATCAATTATTGCTCAAATGATAATAAATGGTCAGATAAAAGCATGGGGAAGTTTTGCGCCAGAAGCTGTAGTCCCACATACGGATTTTTTTAAGATGTTGAAAGAAAAGAAGATGATTGTTTATAAAAATGGTAAGGCTATAAATTAAGATTATTTTTGAACCCGCCACAAGGCGGGTTCAAAAATAATAAAAGCCTTGCAGAAACCTCGCACACCCAGAAGGAGCGTAAGGAGGACATCATTGTTTTTAATATAAATAACCCCAAGTTTGCAGTTTGTCTGAATCTTCGTACCAGCCAAGCCCAATATCTGTTCTGTAAAACATGTTTTGTAGTAAAACGTTTTCAACTCTGCTATAAGTTTGTTTTCTTGCCTCGTCAACTGTGGTGCCAGATCCCGTAACCACCATAACGTATCCGCTACAACCTGCAATTGTCCATCTTCCGTCAATTAGTTTTAAGTCGGCAAACCTTATTCCCTCCATAGAGGGTTTTTTGAAAATAATTGACAAATCTTTGTAGATGTCCATTTCTTCTACATCGTAATAAGGAAATGGGGGAACGGCGCAACAAACTCCTATTTGAAATCCTTTTTTTGTTTTTAGTTCAAAACTTTCTCCTTTTGTCAACTGGTATAAAAATTCTCCAATAGGCGAGGTTATGCCCTCCATGGCAATAGAAATATGCGGGTAGCCAAATCGGCAGGTAAATTCTAGGGGGTAAATTCCTCTGGCGTTTGCAATGCAGTTTATATCCACATATCCTATATATCCCGATTTTCTAATTTCGTCTCGCATTTTTTCTAAAGTTGTTCTAAAAATAGTGTTTGACTGAGACCAGTACATTAATGTTCCCATTTCTCCTGTGTACGGGCCAATATCTCCTGGAAATAATTTTTTGTGCTCAAAATTGACGTTTATTGGATAAATAAAATCATTTCCATTAAAAAATGCTCCAACAGCAACCTCAACGCCCTGAGCAAATTTTTGGAGCTGAAATTGTTTTACGCGTTTTTCTAAAGTTGATTTATTGGATTTTATAATTTCGTGAATATCTTTTCCGTCTTCGTCTTTGCCTAAAAACAAAAGTCCTTTTGAGGCAGAACCAACGTATTCTGAAGGTTTAAAAACATATCTTCCTGGATTTTCTTCAATAAATTTTAACAGCTCGTCAAAATTTGAAAAATCCCAATGGGGAAGTATAAGCATGCCTATTCTTTTCATCTCAGACTGGCCAAATTCGCGATCTCTTTCTAGCTTGTCTGTGTATTCTGATCCGCCAACAACCAGCTTGCCCTTTTTTCTTAGTTCGTCAGCTTCTTCGCCAAATCCTATATCGTCAAAAACAACTACATCGGCCCAATCAATGTGATCTTTGTAATTTGAAACTTTGTCTAAAAAACCATCGTAAGTGTCTTCGTCGTATTTTGCTTCTATGCATACTTTTACTTCGTGACCCTCGCTTTTTATTTGATAAGCTAAATCCCCAGACAAGGCTTCCCAGCTGACAAATAAAAACTTTTTTGGGTAAACTGTTGTGTGATTATTTGAGTGGCCATTGCGGCCGTTTCCATTTATTCCGTTCATTTATTTATATTTTTCGTCGTATGTTGAATATGCGACAGTTAATTCTTCGCCCTTTTTTATTTTTTTTAATGTTACAAAATTGTTTCCGTCGTCTGTTGTTTTTAAGTTCGGTTTTTTAGAATCATTTAGAAAAAAAGATATATCCATTCCGCTTAATCCGCATTCTGGAATCCAAACAAAACCATTTTTTTTAATGACAAAAAAGCTGTCTGCCATTTCTAAAACTACGCTGTCTAAATTTGCCAGTTCGTCTATGTGAAATTTAGTCCATCGCTGTTTTTTGATTCCCTTAAATGGGTTTGCTCCTTTTGGAATATCTCTTATTGCAACTACTCCTATTCCCTGTAATCTAGATTTTTTTATTCTGCAGTAAGTATTTTTTAAATTATTTAAAATTTTCTGTTTTAATTCTTTCATTTTTGTTTCAAGCCAGATAAATTTTTTAAAAAGAAATTAAATTATTATATCACTAAAATGAATTTATACAAAAAATACTCCCTATATAGGGAGTATTTTTTGTATAAATTCAGTAAAAATTATCTGCTGAATCTTGGTGGCCTTTTTTTCTGCCAGCATTCGCGGCAGTAGATTGGCCTGTCAGGAGCTGGTTCAAAAGGAAGTTCTGTGATTTCTGTTCCGCATTCGGAACATTTCCAGTTTCCTTTGATCATCTCTCTTGGAGCGAAGCCCCTGTTTTGATTTCTGTCGAACATTTTGTTTTTTTGTTTGTACGATTTGTACGAATAAAACGACCTTTCTAATAGGTCGTTTTAATTATTTTATTAAGGCCGACTTATTAGCTTGGTTCTATTATACTCTTTTTTAATGCTATGTCAAGTCCTATGGGCCCCTTTATTTATTTTGCTTTAATGTGTATTATTAGTTTAAATAATTAATAATAAAACAAATGAAAAAAGAATTTTGGGTGATGATTATTTTTGGTATAATAATAGTTGCGCTTTTGGGTATTTTAATGTGGCCGAGCATTAAGCCGGCAAACAATAATAATCAAGAAAATCCGCCTATAGACGATAGTGGATTGACAATAACTGTCCCAGCCCCAAATGCAGAAGTTTCTTCCCCTTTTGTCATAAAGGGAATAGCAAATTTAGACGGCTGGAATGGGTTTGAAGGCCAGGTGGGCATAGTGGATCTTTTAGATTCTGACGGCAATGGATTAGGCTATGCTATTTTGACTGCTACTACAGATTGGATGAGCCCTCCGGTAAACTTTGAGGCTACTTTAAATTTTGCTGCGTCTAATTCTGGGCTAGGAACCTTGGTGTTTCACAACGAAAATGCAAGCGGAGATCCGGCAATGAACAGAACCTTTTCTATGCCAGTTAATATAATTGCAAGCCCAGCAGAAACAATGACAGTTAAGGCCTTTTTTGGTAAAGACGAAATTACAGGCTCCACTTGTAGCGTTGTATTTCCAGTAGAAAGAATTGTGCCTAAAACAGAAGCCGTGGCACGCGCTTCGTTAGAAGAGTTACTCAAAGGCCCCACTGATGCGGAAATGTCAGATGGTTATTTTTCTAACATTAATTCTGGCGTAAAAATTCAGAGCTTGTCTATTGATGCAAACGGTACAGCGCATGTTGATTTTAGTGAAGAGCTAGAAACTACGGGAGGCTCCTGCAGAGTCATAGAAATAAGATCAGAAATAAATTATACTTTGAAGCAGTTTTCAACCGTAAAGGATGTAATAATATCTATAAACGGTAGAACAGAAGATATTTTACAGCCTTAAAATATGAGTATTAGTTTTAAACTATTAAAAAAATCAAAATTAAGTAAGGCAAGATTGGGATTTTTGGAAACAGAGCACGGAGTTGTTGAGACTCCGTGTTTAGTTCCAGTTGCAACACAAGGGGTCGTTAAGACGCTAGATAGTAAAGAAGTAGAGGAAACGAAATCACAAATTTTAATTTCTAATACATTTTGGCTTCATTTAAGACCTGCTTTAGCTCGTGGTGCAGGTGGCGAGAAAATAATAGAGCGCGCAGGCGGTCTTCATAAGTTTATGAATTGGAAAAAGCCGTTGATGACAGACTCTGCCGGTTATCAGGTTTTTTCTTTAGGGTTTGGAAGGGATTTCGGCTTAGGTAGCAAAATTTTAAAAATTGAAGGGAAAGATAAGATAAAAGAAAACACTCAACCAAAAGAGATAAAAATAAATTATGACGGTGTGAATTTTCGTTCTCCAATAAATGGAGATGAATTATTTATAGGTCCAAAAGAATCAATAAAAATACAAGAGCAGTTAGGAGCTGACATCATTTTTGCGTTTGATGAATGCACAGCCCCCTTGGCAGATTATAATTATGTTAAAAAATCGTTGGATAAAACTCATCGTTGGGCTAAAATCTGTTTAAAATCAAAAAAATCAAAGCAGGCTTTGTTTGGTATAGTACAAGGTTCGAAGTTTAAAGATTTGAGGATTGAAAGCACAAAATTTATTGGTGGCTTGGATTTTGAAGGATTTGGAATTGGTGGGGAGTTTGGAAACAATAAAAAGAAAATGGGAGAAATGGTTAGATGGGTTGTTGATGAGCTTCCAGAAAAAAAACCAAGGCATCTTTTGGGTGTGGGGTATTTGGAAGATATGGAGCTTATAATAAAATCAGGAGTTGATACTTTTGATTGTACCGTTCCGACCCATTATGCAAGGCATGGAATAGCTTTTACTTCTGAAGGAAAATTAGATTTGAATAAATCCAAATTTTTGAAGAAGAGAGAGCCGTTAGATAAAGGATGCACATGTAAGGTTTGTTTAAACTATAAAAAAGATTATATTTGCCATTTATTAAGAGCAAAAGAAATGACTGCATTAAAATTAATAACATTTCATAATCTTTGTTATTTTAATAATTTTGTAGAAGAAATAAGACAAAAGATTAAAAAAAATGAAGTTTAGTTTGACTAATTCAGTTTTTTATCAGAATATAAATAATATAAATATAATTTAATTTAAATGCCATGACAGTAGTAAAAAACAGGTTCAAAAAAATAGCAGAAGAACAGAAAAAGATAGGAATACAAGTAAAAGAAAAAACATCTGGATATATTTTAGCGGCTCTTGGTTTTGTTGTAGGTTTGGCTTGGAATGATGCCATAAGGGCGCTTATAGATGACTTGTTTCCTCTAGATAAAAATAGTATATGGGTTAAGTTTATTTATGCCCTTATAGTTACCGTTTTAATAGTCGTGGCAACGATCATTTTGACCAAAAAAACCGAGGTAGAAAAAATGGAAGTAGAGAAGAAATAATTAAAAAAAACCACCTAGCTAAGCTAGGTGGTTTTTTTGTTTAAAAGTTATCCACAGACGCCTTCTATTGACAGGCTTCTTTATTAATAATAAAATCTAATAAGGAATTAGTATCATTAATAAAATTAATTCCTTATGTTATTGGTAGAGACCTGCCAGTAAGATATTCGGGACAATATTTTTACCGACAGGTCTCAATAAACATGTTAAACTTTAAGATAAAAAAAAGATATTCATCTGCCAAAGCTTCGGCTAGTAAAGAGAGGATGACGGCACAAAAAAGTTTTATTTTTGGTTATTTAAAAAGCGTTAAAACCCACCCATCGGCTGAAATTGTTTATAAAGAAGTTAGAAAAAAACTACCTAATATAAGTCAGGGCACGGTTTATAGAGTTTTAAATAATTTTAAAGAGAAAGGTGAAATTCAAGCGATTGTTACCAAAGACAATATTCATTTTGACGGTGATACTTCAGACCATGCTCATTTCATCTGCGAGAATTGTGAAAATGTTTTTGATGTTATTGATGAATGTTCAAAGTGTGGGACATTAAAAAATAAAAAAACAAAGGTCGGTTTAATTAAACATTATAAAATAAACTTTTACGGTGTTTGCACAAAGTGTAAATCTAAAAAATAATATGAATATAGAAAATAAAGTTTGCCATGACTGTGGCGAAAAAATAGAAATTGAAAACGAAGAAATTGAAAATGGAGTTTTTCTTGTTTATGACAATGCCGGAGAAAAAATAAATATTTTGAAATGTAATGATTGTTATGCAAAAAATACAGGACTTACTAATTTTCAAGAATGTGAAGTTTATTCAAGAGTAGTGGGCTATATCAGGCCAGTACAGCAATGGCACAAAGGAAAAAAACAAGAGTACGAAGAAAGGAAAGAATTTTCTCCAGAAGGAGACGATTCTTGTTGTTAATTTTAATGTCCCGAGTATTAAAATGAAAAAAATAGAATCAAAAAACAAAAAAAATAAAAAAAACATGCAATGTGTTCTCTGTCAAGCAAATTTTGAAGTTTGGGTTAGTAATGAAAGAATGCCAGAAGAAAAAGAAGAAAAATTAAGGTTGCATTTTTTAAGTTATTGCCCAGCTTGCACAAGAGCTGGAGAAAAATAAGCGAATAAAAAATATATGGAAGAATATAAATTATCAGACTTGCCATATGGGTAT
>Ga0172381_10004695_pt1 | contig 14054 bp, 11 predicted proteins | sample Leawel6488metaG_FD_119754 | JGI IMG/M metagenome (GOLD analysis project Ga0172381, IMG submission 119754) | Leachate microbial communities from a municipal landfill in Southern Ontario, Canada - Leachate well 64-88 metaG | ecosystem: Engineered > Solid waste > Landfill > Unclassified | place... | reverse complement strand
AGGGCAGCATTGTTGATGGCGATTGCAAGGGAATCTCTAGGAAGGATATAAAGTTCATTGGCAGGAGGTGTCTGTTGAAATTGAGTCTTGTAATAATCATAGATTACAGTGTAGGAATCAGAAATATCAATGGATTGAAAATCCACTCCAGCGGCGGTTGATACAACACTTTCAATCGCATTTTGGAACCGATTAATCATGTGCCAATCCTTATTGGGGTCGCGAAGAAAACGAATCGTCCGGATACCTTGGTTCACTCGTTCAGTAATGTAACGAGCAAGACTTGTTGAATAATCAATGTTCACATTTGCATTGTGCTGATGAAGGCTATCTTCGCCAATAATAACGATTGGTAAAGAAAAGTTCGTAAGTTTTGAGACATCTTCAGCATTCAATTGACTATTGAAAACGACAATGCCTTCCACGCGTGACGCAATCACGCGATCAATGGCACTTGCAACATCACTAATCCCTTCATAGGTAAAAACAGAAGGAGAATATCCATAAATTTTACAAACATCTAACATTCCAGCCATGATGTTATTGATATATACATAATTAGGTGATGGCAAAACAATTCCAACATTTGCAGTAAGTTGAGTCGCTAAACCGCGAGCAATCCCACTTGGAATATAACCCAAGCGTGCAATGACATCATTGACCAATCGTTCCGTTTCCGGCGAAACATTCCCCTTGCCATTTAAGACTCTCGAAACCGTAGCAAGCGATACATTAGCCTCTTTAGCAACTTGGTAAATTGTCGCACGAGTTTTTTTGTCATTTCCCATTTTAGTACCCTCCTCCACTGCATAATTGATAAAAAAGAAAGCGCTTTCTTTTACTGTTTCATTGTACTTGATAGGAAGCGTTCTGTCAAATTTTGATTACCCCATTTTCTTTGAAAAAAACCTTCCCGCGCATAGCGAGGGAAGGAAATACCTGTAGATTTTTCAGAAAAATTTACGAGATCGGGTCGAATACAAATACCCGTCTACGATGACAGCAACCCCCAAGCCGCTGTCATAACGAATGTGTTCACACTGTAGGAATCAATATTAAGTCAAGATTTCTCAACTAGGACAGCGTGCATGAAGCGAGCGCCATCGTATTGATTTGCATTCACTCACTCGATGAGTGAGTAAGCCTAAGCTTCAACTCGATTCTATTCTTATAAAGGTATTTACAAGAATGTACTTCCTATACGTTTCTCCCCGAAGGGAGAGGTTAACGTTCAAGAAAAGAGAAACGGGGGAATCAATCCATTTTGTTTAGTGCCGGGCGGCAGCAAATGAATTGAAGAGAGGCGTATCCTACAACAATATCTTGCGAATTCACGGGAGAGAGCATGCTCTCTCCTCGTGAATGCAAGATAGTATTTTAGATGGTTAAATCAGATTAGGCAAGCAACAACAAGGCTGCAACTGCTGGAGGTGGAATCAACATACCAATGGCCATGATGACACCTAAAACAATTAAGCAAACGATGCAGTAGCCCATAATGTCCTTCGCACCAAGTTTGGCAACGGCCAAGAGTGGAAGAGCCCAGAATGGTTGAATCAAATTGGTCCAGCAGTCGCCCCATGCGATGGACATTGCTGCTTTTCCAATAGGGACTCCCATGGAGACAGCGGCTGGCAAAACAAGCGGTGCTTGCACGGCCCATTGTCCGCCACCGGATGGGACAAAGAAGTTTACGATACCAGCGCTTAACCAAACAAAAATTGGGAAAGTTGTGGTGTTCGAAATGCTAATGAAGAAGTCGGAAACGACTTTAGCAATAGAAGTACCAGTGGAACCACCAGTATAAACCATCATCCCAGCAATCCCAGCATAGAATGGGAATTGAAGGATAACGCCAGCAGCGCCAGCGGCGACTTCGTTGACAGCACGCACGGTTTTAATTGGTTTGCCATAAAGTGCCATCGAGACGAAGAGGAAGATGAAGTTGACCATGTTGAGGTCGAGAGAGAAGGATGCACCAGAACGAGCCATCCGTACGAAGTACCAAATAATGGCAATGAAGCCGAGGACAACGATGATCCAGTTTAAAATAACGGAGTTTTCCAATTTTTCAGCTGGGGTCATATCTTTTCTTGCTTTTGGTGCTTCTTCTGCTTTTTCGCCAGCAAACATTTCTGGATTGACTGGTGTAACTTTATCAGCAGCTGGATGCATGGCTTTCATAACAAATGGAAGCACTGCAAGGCCACCTACGTAGATGAATAAGTTATACGGAGCAAAAATGGTTTGGTTGAAGGCTTGAATTGGGAAGGTTGCTCCGCCGGAAATCGAGAAGACACCGGAAGTAGCATTGGTTGCAGTAGCAACCATCAAAGGAATGGATCCAGAGAATCCACTGTGCCACATCCCAAGACCGATGTAGCCAGCAGCGACTAACAAAGCATAGTGCACGCCTTTTAATTGACGGGCAATTTCTTTGGCTAAGATTCCACCGACGATTAAGGCTGCGCCCCAGTTAATGAAGGCAACAACGATACCGACGAAGGTGACTAGGAAGACCGCTCCGCCTGGAGTTTTTGGTTTTTTGGCAAGAGCGACGAGTGCTTTGTTAATTTGTGGGGTATTGGCAAGAATGGAACCAGTAACAACGACGAGAGCCATTTGCATGGCAAACGCGAGTAAGCTCCAGAATCCGCCGTACCAACCTGTGTAAATTAAGTTAGTAAAACGATCAAGAACGCCGACAGTTTCACTTGGTGCGACACCTGTAACGATAATCGCGAATACAAAGACCACGATGGTCAAGATAACCGCGAAAATGAAGGCGTCTGGCAAGTACTTGTTGACCAGTGTAACGCAACCGTTAACAAACTTGTCAAAGACTTTTTTCATAGTTGTTTTTCTCCTTTTTTTTCAATTCGACTATGAAGCAGATGTTGTGAGGAATTAAAGAGCCATCGGTTTAATGTCTTTGTCGATAATCAACTTGCAACCGGTAGCTTCTTGAATTTGCTCGATGGTGTATTCGGGATTGTATTCTTTTAAAACAATACCATCATCGGTTACGACCATGAAGCCCATTTCAGTGACAATATAGTCCACTTCATGAACTGCTGTGTAAGGCAACGAGCAAGCTTTCAAGATTTTGTGTGCGCCTTTTTGCGTATGGGTCATCGCGACGACGACCTTTTTTGCCCCCGCAACAAGATCCATGGCACCGCCCATGCCTGGAACCATTTTTCCTGGAACGATCCAGTTCGATAGATTACCCTTTTCGTCCACTTCAAGTGCGCCAAGAACGGTAAAGTCTACATGGCCACCACGAATGAACATAAAGGAGGTTGCGCTGTCAAAGAAAGCGCCACCGGGTTGTATAGTAACAGGTTGTCCACCAGCATTGGTAAGATTAGGATCTTCCTTACCAGGTTCTGGGGATGGACCTGCCATCACCATGCCATTTTCAGATTGGAAAATAACTTCCACTCCTGCTGGCAAGTAGTTAGGAACTAAGGTTGGAATTCCGATTCCGAGGTTGACGAAGTCGCCATCCTTTAGCATTGACGCAACTTTGCGCGCAATGATTTCCTTGGCATCCATCATTTAGTTTCCCTCCTTAATAATATAGTCAACAAGAACACTTGGGGTCATAACGTCATTAGGATTCATTTCCCCACGTTTGACGATCTTGTCGGCTCCAACGATAACGATATCGGCTGCAAACGCCATAACTTGGTTAAAGTTTCTCGCTGTTTTGTCGTAGTAAACGTTTCCAATTTCGTCCACAATAGCCCCACGCAAAACAGCGACGTCTGCATGAAGTTTTTCTTCTAAGAGGTAGTCTTTCCCTTGAACCTTAATCACCTTTTTAGGTTCTCCAGTCATGTCGCCACCACTTTGAACAATGGTACCAAACCCAGTTGGGGTGAGGATGCCACCAAGTCCTGCTCCGCCTGCGCGGATTTTTTCAGCCAAGGTTCCTTGTGGGACTAACGTAACTTTAATTTCGCCGGCATTCAGTTTTTGGCCGACCATTTTGTTCAAGCCGATGTGCGACGCGATGAGGTGGGACACTTGTCCGCTAGCAATTGGCAAGCCATTGCCTTTGGTTGGGAGTCCGCCATCGTTCGAGATGATCGTTAGGTTTTTTGCGCCGGATTCAACGATGGCGGCAGTGCCTACATCGGAAGTCCCTACGCAAAGAAAACCACCGGTCATGATGGTCATCCCATCCTTGAACAGTTTCGAAGCTTCTTCTTTCGTAATGATTTTATTTCTCATGTTACCCTCCTTACTACAAGTATTTTTTTGGAAACGTGAATTACGAGAGCGTTTACATAATTCTATTTTAATGGTTTCTCGTGAAAAGTCAAGAAAATGCGGTAAGTCAATGCATTGTTTTCAGAATTTTAAATCTCCCATGATAAACTGCCCATTATCCGTTTGTTTTTGTATTATTTAATCGCAACCTTTCCCAATAAAGGATTATCCAACAAAGGGAACCTCATGAAGTCGAGTGCTGTTAATCTCATGTCGTCCTTCTTTGGCAAAGGGAATGCCGTTTCGATTGACCAAATCCCCCGTAAAGCTAATGTTGACCTTTAGAAGGCTACTCCCAATCCCATAAAAATCGACGGGAGTCTTCTCGGCTTGAAAGGCTTGAATACGTTGAAGGTTAAAACCGCTGGAAACAATTATTTTCACAGATTGGAATCCTTCTTGGTCGAGCGCTTTCCGCAATGCTTTGATTAAAGTGGGGTTCACTCCATAGGGATCGATTCCAGCTGATTGATAATCAAAATGATCAAAGTAATGATCTTTCATGGATTGTGAAGTATCCACACGAACCCCATATAATTTTTCTTTAAAATGGCGAGCTACTGCTAAGGACTCTGGAATGACATCATTATGAAAATCAACCAGTGCAATTAAATTGTCATCAGGGAACTCATGAAGATAGGCTTCACACGCAGCAATTAAATTTCCATTCATGATTTGAATCAAAGCATGTGGCATCGTGCCAACGCCTTTCATTCCCCACCACTCATTCATGGCATGGGTAGCTTGGGCAGCGCTGCCGCCCATATAAGCTGCGTACCCATCGCCCTGCTGGTTGGAATAGTGATCATCGCGGTCCCCCATAAAGATAATGGTTGCGGGTGCAGCAGCTTTAACAGCTTGATAAACATTTGTTGCTACCGAAGTGCGACGCGCTAATATACCATCAATCATACTTTCAAGATATCCAAAATCTTGATAATGTCCAGTGATTTTTAAAACAGGCTCAAGCGGCGAAATTGGATCACCGTCATGGAGGGCTTGAATTTTAATTTTTGATGGATTATCAGCAAAAGTATGAATCAAAGCAATCGCTTCATCCACGCCGCACAAAATACCTTCATGACGTTGGAAAAATTGCATAGTCACCACATCATTAGGCGCATACTTTTCAACAATTTTAGCGGTTTTTAGGAAATATACTGCTGAATACCAGCCGCTTTTAATACGCGAATCAAATTTAAAAGTACTGTTAGTCAAGCGTTCAATCTTCCCTTGTTGTTTAAGGTCAAACTCTTTCATCATTATCGTCCCTTTCATAGTTTCAAAGAGCTTACCGGTTTGCGTTTTTAAAACGTTCAATGGTTTGGCTAGAGAGTGTTTTAAGCATCTTTAAAGTAACTTTTCGTGCCCCTTCATAATCATCTAGGTCAATAATGCTCCCACTCGTGTGAATGTTTCGAGCACAAATGCACTGGGTTAGAGTTGGTATACCTGCAAGTGATTTATGGACAATTCCAGCATCGGTTCCCCCATAGGACAAGTAGTGTTGATAAGGAACGCCAACCTTTTTGCACATCCCAATTTGATAATTCAATAATTCGGGAAAGGCAATCATCGAGGCATCGACAAAGCGGATAAGCACACCGCCACCCAATTGACCATATTCTTTTTTGTTCCCCCCCATATCGGAGGCAGGAGAACAATCTAATACAATCGCAAAATCCGGTTGAATCATTTGGGCCACAGTTTGTGCCCCTCGCAACCCTGCTTCTTCTTGAACACTTGCGCCAATATAAAGATCAATATCCAAATTAGTTGATTGTAGTGCTTGCAGGAGTTCAATACCTAGAATGCATCCATAGCGATTATCAAATGCTTTGGAAATTAAGCGTTTCCCACCATTTAAGACTTGAAAATCGCCACGAATCACAATGGAATCATTCACGGACACTCCCAAAGCGATTGCTTCTTCTTTCGTCGAACATCCAAGATCAACAAGCATATCTTCCGCTTTCATGGGTTTTGCTCGTAATTCAGGAGTTAATTGGTGAGGAGGAATGGTATCTATGACACCTTCTAATACTTTACCTGTTTTTGTCTGGACATAAACACGTTGGGACATCAAGGTTTGCTCCCAAATTCCCGAAGGAAGTTTATGCATCTTCAAGGTGCCATCGGACTCAATAGAACCTACACGAAATCCTACCTCATCCATATGAGCTAGCACCAACACTTTGGGCGCATTGGGGTTGTTGCTTTTCTTATGCGCAATCAGTGATCCAAGTTGATCTTCCAGCAACTCATCGGCTAAAGGACGATAATAACGTTCCAATACTCGGCGAATCTCCACTTCGTGCCCAAACACTCCAATTGCTTGGGTCACTTCTTCAAACAACTGACGACGTTTATTACTTAGAACCATCGACAAATTCCTCCTTCATAATTACGAGTCGGTGAATCGGCTTTCCTAATGAACGAAAACGCATTTCATACTCAGTCATCGCATCATCTGCTTCAAGAATCTCATAAGGAGATTGCGCCTGTAGAATATGCCATGAGTGATTCATTACTTGTTCCATAGTATAACGGTATAATTCGAAATTGTCACTTTTAAATAGAATTTGTCCTCTCTTAATCAAAAGTTGATGATAATATTGTAGAAAAGAAGAGGATGTTAGACGACGCTTTTCATGTCTTTTTTTGGGCCATGGGTCGCTAAAATTTAAATAAATCGTAGCAATCTTCTCCTGAGGGAAATGCGACAAAATATCCGAAGCGTTTCCACATAAAAAATAGAGATTTGTTAAGCCATACTCCACCGCTTTTTGTACCGCTAGCACAAGAACGGATGGCTGAAGTTCAATGCCAAAAAAGAACATGTTAGGGTTCTTTTGAGCCATTGAAATAATGAAATCGCCTTTTCCCACTCCGATTTCCATGCCAATTGCTTCATAGATCGTTGGAAATAGAAGAGGTGGTGCTTCTTGAGAAAAACGCCACACAAGATTGGCATGTTCTTCCAAATAGGGAATTGCCCATGGTTTATGTCGTTGTCGCATGATTACATATTTGCGAGTTCAAACAATGCCCGCAAGTAAATCGCCGTCCCAAGCACCAAATCATCGATGGCCAATGATTCATCGGGGCTATGGATATTTCCACTCCCATGACCGCCATTAGGAAAACCCATTCCATACGCAATTGTATTGACCGTATTTCGAGCATAGGTTCCACCACCTATGGTCATAGGTTGCGTCTTTTTATCGCCACTCAACTCTTGATAAATGCGAAGTAAGGTTTGAATAAATGGCGATTCAGGGTCAAGATATAAAGGCGCTGAATCACTCATGAGTTCGCCTTTGTGCAAGGCATGTTGACCAAGAGTTTGGCTAAGAATATGGGGATCACAATCAATGGGATAACGAATGTTAAGGATAAAGGAATAATGTCCGTTTTCATAACTGCCTAACCCCAAATTCATCGTAAGGGCACCCATTCGTTCGCCCGAGAATTGAATGTCTAACCCACTACCATCATAGGCTAGAAACTTTGATGCAAAATGTTTTGCCAAAGAAGAAGTCGTGTGTTCAGCAAGAAACTTCAGCAACAACGAAAGAGCATTCAAGCCATGTTCGGGTGTCGAACCATGGGCGGCCTTTCCGTGAACGGTAAGAATTGCTTGATCCTTATTGATTTCCAAACTTCCTGTGGTACCAGCCTGGCGTAAAAACGACTCAAATTGATGAGCGGAAAATGTATGTCCAACTAGATGAGCAATTGCGGAGTCTGGAACGGAATTCGCAGCTACACCACTATGTAGATAATGAAGAACATCATCGTGAATTTCTCCTTGAAAACGATAATTCATAATTCCTTTTTCACCATAAATTAAAGGAAATTCAGCATCGGGAGTAAAACCGTAAATAGGGTGAGGTCGTTGGAGCTCTTGAAAATAATGGTGAAGGCATCGAGAGCCACTTTCTTCATTTCCACCAACCACAATCCGTATGGTTCGTTTGAGCGGATAATTTCGTTCTTTTAAAATTTTAAGCGCATAATAAGCCGCTAAGGTCGGTCCCTTATCGTCACTTGCTCCGCGGCCATAGAGAATACGATCTTCCACAACTCCTCCAAACGGTTCTTTGGTCCAACCGGCGCCAAGAGGTACTACGTCGGCATGACCAAGAACCATCACAATTTCAGGGGATGTACCATACGTAATTTCGGTGCAATAGCCATCACATCGATCAACCATAAAACCATCACGCTCTGCGGTTTGAGCCATCCATTCGAGGGCATTTGATACCCCTTCTCCAAAAGGTTTCTCCGCAGAAACCGTGGTTTCATCGTACACAGACCCACAACGAATCCATCCTTGCAAGTCGCGGATCATCGCACTCTCTTTCGCTTTTGCTAACGCTATTACATCTTTCACTGGTACAGTCCTCCTCGTTATTTTTCAACGGATTTAGGCAAAAAGTCTCGGAACATTCTCCGCAGAGCGTAGAATAAAATGGGAGTAATAATGATAGCGGCTGCAAGTTCTAACATACCATTGAACCCAAGAATTCCTAAGAAGAAAGCGGAAAAAGTATTGTTAGCAAAAAACTCTTCATAAATTGGCATCGTGCGACCGATAAGATACATCATGATGACTGTTATCGAGGTATGTATAAGCGTGCCAATCGCCGCAGTGATTGCAATGGATACCGTTTCATAGACTCGAGTTTTTCCAAAGAACTTCCGACGTGTGATTTCTGCTAATACCCCAGCGATAACACCAAAGACTAGTCGTGGAAAAATGGAGACCAATACATTGGTAAACACAGGATCAACGACTCCAACTGGTGCAGTGATGGCCCGCAACCAACTCAAAACGCCAAAAGCCAAACCAGTGACGATGCCACCTTTAAGACCCATTAATAATGCAGCTAAAACTACTACAATGTGGATATCTGTCACGGATACTGTCGGCGAAAGTGGAATCATGCCAAGTGGCGTAAAGGATAAGACGGCTATCAATGCAATAAACATTGCATAATAGGTCATTTCTTTAATTCGATTATTTCGCATATTGTTCTTTTTCCTCCTTGATACAATTGCGGCGATTGATTTCGTACAAACCATAAAGGATTAAATCACGGTCGAGGATAATATCTTTTCTCGATGCTAAAACGACGATAGGGGCTAATCCACCTGTCGCAATAATCGTTTTGACCGTCCCCATTTCTTCTTGAAATCGGTCAATCAAACCATCCATCATTGCGGCTGCTCCATAAAGAACTCCTGAATTCATGCTATCGGGCGTATTCGTGCCAATAACCTTCTTTGGTAAGCGATAGTTGATATTTGGAAGTTGGGAAGCAGTACGAACAAGTGCATCGGCAGAAATTCGCACCCCTGGACCAATGGTACAACCAATAAAGGCTCCATCTTCGTCCATTGCGCAAATCTTTGTTGCTGAGCCAAAATCAACAATAATGGCTGGCAAAGGATAGCGGTTTAAAGCACCTACGCAGTCCGCAACCAAATCGGCTCCTACTTCAGCGGGGTGATCCGCTTTGATCTTAAGACCCGTTTTCACACCAGGAGCGACCAAAAGCGGTTTAAAGCCGAAAATAGAAATGATTGAGCGGATGACTACAGTGGTAAGTTGTGGCACTACTGAGGACATGATAATATCACTCACTTGCTCCACATTTACCCCTTTCGAAAAAAGCAACTCCCGCAAAGTGTGCGCATACTCATCTTCGCTTTTGTAGCGATTTGAGTTGGTTCGGCCAGTAGCAATTAATGCCCCATGGTCGAAAACGCCAAACACTAGATCGGAGTTGCCGAGATCAAATACAACAACCATATTCATTCATCACCTCTTGTTCCCATCCTTCGATGAAGGTACAGGACAAGATTATTATACGAAAACTCAACAAAAAAGTCGAGAATTAATATTTTGTAATTAGTGCGAACTTGTTGTCAAACGATAATACTGAATCACTTCTACATTCTCGGTTGTTTCATAACGACAGTATAGCAATATTTCTGTGGGAGAAGTTAAGGATTGAAAACTCAAGTTAATTCCTTTTGTTTCTTTGGAAGATTGGCGCATTTCATCCTGAGGAATGAGAATCAATCCAAAATCTTGGAAAATGCCAATACTTGGGTAATATCGAGGAGAGACTGGAGGGACCGTTTCAGCTGCAATTAGGACAAGATCCCCCATACGAATGGTAGCAGAATCAATACTAAGCGTAACAAGATATTTACCTCCAACCGGCAACAGTTGGGATTGGATTGTATATTCAAATAAAGAAGGGCTTGAAAGATACTCCGAAGAAGTCATTAGACGATTGTATGCATCCTGATAATTCGCAATTTGCTGTTGTTCGGTATCATCACGGCGAAAAATAAAAAACCCGCTCACCATTACAAAGAGAACGGTCAAGACAATGGAAATCGTCAAGGTATGTTTTTTCACTGTCAATCACCAAGTTATATTATACCATACCCTACCAAGAAAAAAAGCCTCCGAAGAGGCTTTAACGAACAACAAAATTGACAATTCGATTCGGGACCACAATGGTTTTCACGATGACTTTATCGACTAGATGAGGCTGGACCGTTGGCAAATCTTGAGCTTGTTCGACAAGTTTTGCTTGATCGTCGTTCATGGGGGCTAAAAAGGTACCGCGCAACTTACCGTTGACTTGAACGGCAATCGATACTTCAGTATCCATTGCAAGGTTTGTATCATAGATTGGCCATTGGGAAACCTGTAAACTATCCTTGCCACCCGTAATCTCATATAGTTCTTCAGTAATGTGAGGGGCAAAGGGATGAAGAATTTTTAAAAAGTCATGAAACTCACATACCCCAATTTCAGGAGCTTTAACCCATTCATTAACAAGAGTCATCATTTTAGCAATCGCCGTATTGAACTTCATTGCCTCAATATCATCACTGACTGCTTTAATGGTACGATGCATGATGGGTTCAAAAGTCTTGGAGTATCCAGTAATAGAAAGATTAACTTTTTCTTGTAGTCGCCATAGCCGTTCCAAAAAACGACGGCATCCTTTTAATCCATTCTCATTCCAGGGGGTAGGTTGATCATACTCTCCAATAAAAAGAATGTATAATCGTAAACTATCGGCACCGTCGCTCTCAATGATTTCCAAAGGATCCACGACATTACCCCTTGATTTTGACATTTTTTCATTATCGGAGCCTAAGATAAGCCCTTGAGCTGTACGCTTTGCGTAGGGCTCCCGCACTGGAACTTGACCTTGGTCATACAAGAAATGATTCCAAAAACGGGAATAAATCATGTGCCGAGTCACGTGTTCCATCCCACCATTATACCAGTCAACGGGCAGCCAATATTTCATTTGATCCTGACTTGCAAAACACGCTTCATTTTTGGGGTCACAATAGCGTAAAAAATACCAACTAGACCCTGCCCATTGAGGCATGGTATCGGTTTCCCGTTTAGCCATTGCTCCACATTTTGGGCAAGAGACATTCACCCATTCTGGAATATTGGCAAGTGGCGATTCTCCGTTTTCGCCAGGTTCAAAGTGCTCGACTTGAGGAAGCAAAACCGGAAGTTGATCCTCTGGAACTGGGACTTGTCCACAATGAGGACAGTGAATAATAGGAATGGGCTCTCCCCAATAACGCTGACGATTAAATGCCCAGTCTTTCATCTTAAATTGAACAACGCGATGGCCTAGATGCTGTTTTTCAAGTTCTACACAAGCTTTTTCGATTGCATCCTTGACTTCGAGGCCGTTAAGAAAGCCGGAATTGATTAAAATTCCACTCTCTGTCGATGTGTAAGCAGCTTCTGCTAAATTTCCTCCCTGAATGACTTCAACAATATTAAGTCCATACTGTTTTGCAAATTCATAATCGCGAGCATCATGACCCGGAACTGCCATAATCGCCCCGGTTCCATACCCCATCATGACATAATCGGAAACAAAAATGGGTAACCCTTTCCCATTCATTGGATTGATGGCCTCAATGCCCTGAATACGAACGCCTGTTTTATCCTTGTTGAGTTGGACACGTTCAAATTCAGTTTTACGACGAGCTGCCTGTTGATACTCTGCTATTTCGTCCATATTTGCAATTTGTGGACTCCATCTCTCGAGAAGGGGATGTTCTGGAGCAACAACCATAAAAGTTGCTCCGAACAAAGTGTCAGGACGAGTTGTGAAAATGGTAAGAGAATCGCGAACTGGACTTAATTCAAAATGGACCTCGGCTCCATCCGAGCGACCAATCCAATTAATCTGTTCCGTTTTAATACGATCGGAATAATTAACTGTATCCAACCCTTTTAATAAAGCATCCGCATAATCGGTGATTTTAAGAAACCAAACATCCTTTTGTTTTTGCACCACGTCCGAGTCACATCGATCGCATTTCCCTCCTTGAGATTCTTCATTGGCCAAAACCACTTGACAAGAAGGACAATAGTTGACAAAGGTCTTGCTTTTATAAGCGAGCCCTCGATGAAATAATTGTAAGAAAATCCACTGAGTCCACTTATAATATTCTGGTTGTGTGGTATCAACTATTCGATGGAGATCAAACGAAAAACCGGTCCGACGCATTTGAGACAAATAGGTCTTTATGTTACGGTCAGTAACCGTTCGAGGATGAATCTTCGTCTTAATGGCATAATTCTCAGTCGGTAATCCAAACGCATCAAAGCCTAGCGGAAATAAGACATTATACCCTTCCATGCGTCGTTTACGACTAATAACTTCTAAGGATGAAAAGGCACGTACATGCCCAACGTGCATCCCAGTTCCGCTGGGGTAAGGAAACTCTATTAAGCCATAAAACTTTGGCCGAGTATCAAAATCAACGGCATGAAAATACCCTTTTTCTTCCCAAATAGATTGCCATTTGGATTCAATGTCTTGATGGTTATATGGTTGCATAATGCTTCCTCCTCATAAAAAAATCGTCCCAATTCAGGAACGATGAAACTCGCGGTACCATCCTGATTCGTCGTTGAATGACAACGACGCTCTCACTTTCACTTTAACGCAGTGCTACGATACTCCAGGCTGAGTTCATTCATTCCTTCCCAACACCTCTCACCAACCGGTGTCTCTCTCCAGAGAATTTGTCAACTACTACTGCCCTTCAACGTTTATGTCATTATTATACTATCTATAAGCATTTTGTCAAAGACATGTTGTCATCCCAAGGAAGTGTTTCTTCATGATATAATAATTACGGTGATTTCTATGAACAATCCTTTCCCCTTTGCGCTTGTAAACAAACGGTATCACACCCTTGATTACGCCCTTAAAATCCGATTTGGATCCAAGTTGGCCAAAGTACCCCTTCATGGCGGTTTTACTTGTCCCAATCGCGATGGAACCATAGGGATTGGAGGATGCACTTTTTGCAGTGCAACCGGAGCAAGCGATTACTTATTGGAACCCTCCACTCCGCTCATCCAGCAATATGAATATGGGAAAAACATTGCATTGCGAAAATGGAAGACCAATCGATTTATTGCCTTTTTCCAGGCTTATACCAATACTCATGCACCGCTTACAGAATTGCGTAAGCGGTTTGACCCCCTTCTCGAGTGGCCGGATGTCGCAATGATCGCCATCGCCACACGGCCAGATTGTTTACCAAATGATGTTATACACTATCTTTCCGAGCTCAATCGAGTCAAGCCTTTGTGGATTGAACTTGGGTTACAAACGATTTTTGATGAAACCGCCCAAAGCATCCATCGCGGTTATGATTTATCGGTTTTTATCGAGGCGGTCCAGCGTTTGCGT
>Ga0172381_10004694_pt1 | contig 14055 bp, 13 predicted proteins | sample Leawel6488metaG_FD_119754 | JGI IMG/M metagenome (GOLD analysis project Ga0172381, IMG submission 119754) | Leachate microbial communities from a municipal landfill in Southern Ontario, Canada - Leachate well 64-88 metaG | ecosystem: Engineered > Solid waste > Landfill > Unclassified | place... | reverse complement strand
ACTATTATCACCGCACCAATATCAGAAAAGAATTCGGCGGTAATATTCATTATCATTTGCTGTCTAATTTGCCATTTATCGAAAATGAAAAGTTAGAGAAAATTTGGGGTTATGGATTCATCAAAATCAATAATATCCGACAGGTGTCTGCTGTCGGTCCGTATGTCGCCAAATACATCGGCAAAGAATTATTTGACGGTCGCTTAAATGGAAAGAAAAAATTATTTTATTCGAGGACTCTTAATCGCTCTAAAATCGTCATTACTTATTCAAGAATAAAAGAATATCTCAACAACTTAAAATCACCTCTCAAGCTTTTGCATGAGACAACTTACAAGTCCGAATACCTCGGCAGAGCTCGCTATCGGCTCTATAAACAAGGATAGCAATGTCATCTTTGAAAATTCCTTTAGGTAAACATAAGCTTGCCAAAAATAAATGATAAGTTTAAGTTCTCTGAAAAAGTTATTAGGCGAGCATGCCAATAACTACGGCGAAACAGAGTTAGAAAAAATTCGCCATGACGCTTATGAATTTGCGAATCTCGCCTTTGAAGTTTATAAGCAAGACCCAAAAATACTAGATAACTATTAAAATGAATAAAAAGCCAATAAAATTAAAATAATATTGTAAAAATTAAAATATATGATAATATCCATAATGGACACAATCGAATTAAAGCACAGCGACCATTTTGAATCATAATGACGGCGAGTTTGTCGTTTTGATATAAAGAGAGCGGTAGCTGTTTCAGTTGTGCTTTGCATGATTGTGTCCGACAGTTTACCGCTCTCTTTTTATTATTAACCATTAAAATTATGCCAAATCAAAAAGGTATTATTTATTACCGAGTATCAACCGAAGATCAGGCTCAAAGCGGAGTCAGCTTGGAGCAACAAAAAAATGCCTGTTTAGAATATGCTCAAAAACATAATATTGAAATTTTAGAAATGTTTCACGACGACGGAGTATCGGCTAAAACTATTGAGCGGGCAGGCCTAAAAGAATTATTAAAATATTGTGCGAAAAATTCTAAGAAAATTGATTGCGTTATTGTTTATAAAATTGACCGACTATCCCGAAATGTAAATGACTATACTGGAATTTTGGCGTCGCTCTATAAACTTAAAATTAAGTTTATATCGACGACCGAGACTGTCGACGAAACCCCAAGCGGTAAATTAGTCGGGACAATTGTGGCCTCGGTCGCTCAATTTGATAATGATGTCAGGAGCGAAAGAATTGCCTCTTGTATGCACGAAAGGATTAAACAAGGAGTTTGGTGCTTCAAAGCCCCATTTGGCTATTTAAATGCTCGAGACGGGCAAAATAGAGCTATTATAATGCTTGATAAAGAGCGAATGCCCTTAGTCAAAATGGCTTTTAAGAAATTTGCGACTGGCCTATATCAAGTTAAAGAAATTGGACAGATGTTAGAGGACAAAGGTTTTCGGACTCATAGGAATAAAAAACTAAGCTTGCAAACGCTCCACGGCATGCTCCGAGATAAATTTTATATTGGGATTATGACGGTTAAGGGGCAGGAATATCAAGGCACGCATGAGCAGTTTATTGATGAGGATATTTTTTGGCAATGTCAGAAGTTATTTAGAAATATGAATATTGGCGACAATGTTTCTTTAGGGCGAGTTAATGAAAATTTTCCTTTAAGGCATTTTGTCGTTTGCCCTCATTGTGGTCGGCCTTTAACCGCTTGTTTTTCGTTGGGCCATATGGGCGTTAAATATCCGTATTATAAATGTTATAACCGTCAGTGTGATAAATTAAAATCAATTCCTAAAGATAAGGTTGAAAGTGAATTTAGACTTGGCTTAGAAAATATCACTCCTAGACCCATTGAGGCTCGAGCTATTAAAAAAGCGATTATTGATGTTTGGGAAGAAAAGCGAGATGAATTAAAAAATGATTCGGGGTTGTTTAAAAACCAGTTAGAAAAATTGAGGACTGAAAAGGACAAATTAATTGATATGAAGAAAAAGGAATTATTAGACGATGAGGATTTTAAGGCGGAAATGGATAAAGTAAAAATTCAAATTGCGGATAAACAAGCGAGAGTTGTTAATTGTAAAGACAATAATTTCGATGTCAAAAAGAATGTTGATAAAGTCTTTAACTTTATTTGTGATATGCCGAATTTCTACGAAAAGGCTGAATATCCGATAAAAATTAAGCTTCAAGGTTCGATTTTTTTAGAAAAGCCTGCTTTTAATTTTTATAGATTTCAAACCCCGAAAATTTCGCCAATATTACAACTAAAAAGAGACTTGGTTAATACCAAATCTCTTAATGTGGACCCTATCGGATTCGAACCGATGACCCTCTGCTTGCAAAGCAGATGCTCTAGCCAGCTGAGCTAAGGGCCCGTAACGATAGTCATATAATAACTAACGTCTCTGAGAAAGTCAATAACTATTGTTGCTGACGAGCTCGTGTTAATGGAGAGACTAACCAATTCATAAAACCACCGATTAATCCAGTAATCATTAATAACCCAATAAATATAGCCAAGAGTCCTAGTAGCTTATAACCTAAGCGACTACCACCCTCTGAACCTAGATTTTTTTCAAACCAAGCGACTCGACCAAAGTTTTCCAATATCCATTCGGTTTTAATAATAATTAATGTTCCGACAACGATTATAATTAGGCCCAGAAAAAAATTCATAATTTTTTTTATTTAATATAATTAAGTGGGTTTAATAATCTGCCATTGATAATAACCTCAAAGTGAATATGTGGTCCGGTTGATCTTCCGGTTGATCCCATGGCAGCTACAGCCTCTCCCTTGCTAACTTTGTCTCCAGCCTTAACATAAAGTTTAGAAGCATGGGCATAACGAGTTTTGATTCCACCACCATGGTTAATGAGGACCATATAGCCGTAACCACCGCTATTCCAACCAGCCTTCTCGACAACTCCAGCATCAGCGGCATAAAGTGGGGTGCCAACTTTATTAGCGATATCTAAACCGGTATGACGCCAAGAATAATATTGCGTAATGCGATAGCCGACGGTTGGCCATTGCATCTTATTTCCGGCTGGTTTAGCCGAGTTTGGCTTAACTAAATTTTTGACAATTGATGGCAAGTAACTAGAGCTAGATTTTGGTTTAGCGGCAATTACGCTTGATATCTTTTTGCCATCAGGGACAATAATCATTTGCCCAATTTGCAATTGGCTATTACTTTCTAAACTATTAGCTAAAATTATTTTATCTTTAGAAACATCATACTTGTCAGCAATCTTCTGAAGTGATTCTCCTGAGGCAACCTTATGAATGACGCCGGAGGTTGGCAGAATACTTAACTTGTCTCCTTGACGGATAAAGCTGTAGGCAGTGAGATTGTTAGCCCATAAAATAGTGTTAACACTAATACCAAATTCACGCGCAATGGTACTGACGGTATCTCCAGCTTTGACTGTATATTCTGTAATACTATTTCTCTCAACTTGGCCACCTTCAGTAGCAATGGCGCTAGGTTTGATAATTGCTTCTCCTCCTTGAGTTAGACAACTTGTTCGACTACTGTCATCAACTGGGACAGTATTAGTGGTAATTTTTCTTTCTGGTTTAATGGCATCGCTGGAAACATATTGCGCTCGAGTAGTGGTACAAGTTGCTTCTGATCCAGCGCTTTCAGTAATTAATTCTTCGGGGGCTAAGGTGTTGAATTCATTTTGAGCTAGATTAGAAGCTGTGGCCTTATACATCTTGTCAGTTTGATCACCAAAATTTTGTTGGTTAGTTAGATTAGAAATGATTATTGAAAAAGAGATGCCGGCAATAATTATTGGGGTCAAAAATCTTTTAACTAAAAAAAATTTAGAGTTATTTTTTAGATTAACTTCCCTGATTCTCTTTAGAAGCAGAATATAATACCCATATATCTTTACCAGTGGTTTATAGAGGATTGATTTGGAGATAAATATTAGAGGTTTAAAGATGACAAAAACAAAAAAAGCACTGATTGCTTTTTTGATAAAAATCAGAGACTTTAATAACGGAATCAAGACTTCAATTAATATAGTTTTAGCTCTTTGTTTTTGTCTCATGAATAGTCTGGTATGACTAATATGGTATCATTTTTAAGGGTTGGTAGTCAATTTTCATTAGAAATGATATATTTGTAAAGTGGGCGGGCGAGATTATTAGTAGATTTATTGAGTAGTATTATTTTAATTATAAAAAGATGAAAAAAACTATTTTAATTATAATGGACGGCTGGGGTGAGGGTGATAAGTCTAGATCGAATGTTATGGCTAATGCCAACCTCCCGTTTATAAATAGCCTATATAAAAACTATCCTCATTCACGACTGTTGGCCTGCGGTGAGGATGTTGGATTGCCGGAGGGGCAGATGGGAAACTCGGAAGTCGGACATTTAAATTTGGGTTCCGGCAGAATTATTTATCAAGACTTAGTTAGAATAAATTTGGCTTGCCAAGATAACTCCATCGCTGATAATCCGGTTCTCGCCGAAGCTTTTAGTTATGCCAAGAAAAACAATAAATCAGTTCATCTTTTAGGACTTGTTTCTGATGGTGGTGTTCACTCTGAAACAAGGCACTTAGTTAAGCTTTGTGAGGTAGCTAAAAATTTTGGTTTAGAAAAAGTTTTTATTCATGTTTGTACTGATGGCCGAGACACTGATCCCGAGAGTGGTTTGGGATATGTTACGGAATTAGAAAATAATTTATCAACTTTGACTGGAAAAATTGCGACGTTAATTGGCAGGTATTATACTATGGATCGCGATAAGCGCTGGGAGAGAATAAAGCTTGGTTATGATTTAATGGTAAATGGCGTCGGCGAGAAAACCACTAGCATTCAGCAGGCAATTAAAAAATCGTATAATGAAGGAGTTACCGATGAGTTTATAAGGCCGATTGTGGTAACTGATGCAAGCGGAGAGCCTTTGGCCACCGTGAAAAAAGATGATGTTTTTATTTGTTTTAATTTTAGGACTGATCGCTTAAGAGAAATCACGACCACCTTGACTCAAAATAGCTTGCCAGAATTTGGAATGGCCACCATTCCACTCCATTACTTTACTATGACAGAATACGACAAATCATTTAAAGATGTTAAGGTTATTTTTCCGGGCCAAGATGTTATTAATACCTTGGGAGAGGTTTTGTCGAAGGCTGGAAAAAAACAAATAAGGATTGCGGAAACAGAGAAGTATCCCCACGTCACTTTTTTCTTTAATGGTGGTCGCGAGGAGCCATATCAAAATGAGACCAGAATTATGATTCATTCGCCGAAGGTAGCTACTTATGATTTGAAGCCAGATATGAGTGCCTTTGAAATTACAGATGCTATTATTCCTGAAATAAAAAAAGGCCAAGCTGATTTTATTTGCTTAAACTTTGCTAATTCAGATATGGTGGGGCATACTGGTGTTTATTTTGCAATTAAAGAGGCGGTTGAAACAGTCGATAAATGTGTTGGAGAAATCGTTAGAGATGCTATGGTGAGCGGGTATTCAATAATTATCACATCTGATCACGGAAATGCTGATTATGCTATTAATAGCGATGGTTCTCCCAATACGGCCCATTCGCTGAACCCAGTTCCTTGTTTTTTGATTGATGATGACTTTAAGTCAATTAAAGATGGTCGTCTTTGCGATATTGCTCCGACCATTCTTAAAATTATGGGAATCGATATTCCTCCAGAAATGACAGGCAAAGTTTTAATTTAGTTTATCAACAAAAAAATAGGGAAACCCTATTTTTTTTGTTGATCTTAATTAATTTCCTGGGACAATTACTTCAAAAGGTTTTTTACTCCCATAAGCTTTAGGCCCGTAGTCTTGGCAGAATTTTTCAATATTTTTTTGAAAGTAGGCTGGCTTAGATTCTTGGATTCGACCGATAATTGAATAGCCGAGGCAAAGCATTAATGCAAAATCGGTTATCTTGGGAGTTTTAATATCGAGATGATGTTTAGGGTCACCAAAATATTTATTTTGAATTCCGAGCCCAATTACTAATTCATTCTTGTCGCGATGAACAAATTTAGCGTGGCGAGAATGGCCCTCGGAATAAGCTCGGACTTGGAGATAAGGGCCAAATAACTCTCGCCCCTTGATGTTTAGCATGTCACAGATTTCGATAAATTGATCAGGTAGGATAAAGGAGTAATTGGAATAATTTTTAAAGTTGCGGGGTAGCTTTATCTGTTTTAAGAAGCTCAAAATCTTCTTAGGGCTTTCGTTGGTGGCCGATAGAATCATGCCTAAATAAGTAGAGGTGTTGTAGGTATAGGGTTCACTTAGTTTTCTATAGGCTAAGACTTGGTTAGCAATTTTACTAGCAGAAGAATCAGGCGAACAGGTCAGTAGAGTAGTTTTTAATTTATTTTTTTTAGCTAACTCCAACTCCCAAACAGAGTCTTTTTCACCAGAGGCTGAAATAATTAAAGCTTCTTTGATTACCTTTTTCTTGATAAGGGAATTATATTTTTTGATAATAGCTTTGAAATTACTTTCATCGGCGAAAATAGCCGGGCGGTCGGCGAAAAGAATCGTTCCGGTGTTGTAAGCATTACCGCTCCCAACCACTAAAGGAAATTCCATTTTTTGAAATTTGGACCGAGGCGGCCTATGTTCGTCGAAAAATCTAAGAGCATTATAAACAGCTTGATTGAGGTTGATTAATTTCATATTAATTGTTAAATTAATGTTTCTCTTTTAATTATAATTTAGATTGATTTTTTTAGCAATTTGTTATAATATTAAAGGGCTTTTATATATTCATTAATTACCTAAATTATATGTCCGGACACTCTAAGTGGGCTACTACCCATCGCCAAAAGGAAATAGTTGACGCCAAACGTGGTGCTATTTTTACAAAATTTGCCAATGTTATTGCTATCGCCGCCAAACAAGGGGGTGATCCTAGCGCTAACCCATCTTTGCGAGCAGCTATTGAGAAGGCCCGATCAGCTTCGATGCCTAAGGATAATATTGAGAGAGCCATTAAGAAGGGTACAGGTGAATTAGGCGGAGAACAAATTGAGGAGTTATATTATGAGGCTATTGGCCCCGGCAATTCTCAATTTGTAATTAAATGTGTAACTGATAACAAGAATCGGAGCGCTGGCAATGTGCGTCATATTTTTACCAAAAATGGTGGCGTTTTTGGCAATGTTTTGTGGAATTTTGAACAAAAAGGTGTAATTATGATTGAAAATAGTGAGCTTGATGCCAAAAAAATTAATTTTGATGATTTGGAGTTGGAGCTGATTGATGCTGGGATTGATGATTTGTTAAAAGAAACAGAAGGGCTGACTATTTATACTAAAATTGATAAGCTTCAGGCTATTAATTCCTTTTTAGAGTCTAAGGGTCTAAAGGTGGCTTCAGCCGAAATTGAATATGTTGCTAAAGAGAAGCAGGAGTTAAAAGACAATGAGAAGGCTATAGCCGAAAGAATAATGGAAGCCTTGGAAGACAATGAAGATGTTAGCGATTATTATACTAATATCATATGATCATCTTAGGTGTTGATCCGGGGATTGCTGATACTGGCTGGGGACTGATTGAGAAAGACTCTAAAGGGCACGTTTTTCATATTGCTCATGGATCTATTAAAACGCCAAAAACTGATAGTCTTTCCGACCGATTAATTTCTCTCTACTCACAGCTTAACGCTATTATTGATAAGTATCAGCCAGGAGTTGCTGCTATTGAAGAACTTTTTTTTAGTAAAAATGTTAAAACCGCTTTGACTGTTGGACAGGCCCGTGGCGTTATTCTATTGTCTCTAAAAATGAAAGATATTTCTGTTTTTGAGTTCAAGCCATCCCAGGTTAAACAGGCAGTGGCTGCCTATGGCCAGGCTGGTAAATTACAAGTTCAAAAAATGGTTAAGCTGCTTTTAAACTTAAAAGACATACCTAGGCCCGACGATGCTGCTGATGCTTTGGCGTTAGCTATTTGTCTTAGCGCAATTAAAAACTATGGCTAATAAAATTAAAATTGTTCATATCGCTTCCGAGGTGGCTCCTTTTTCTAAAACAGGAGGTCTTGGTGATGTTAGTCGCTCTTTACCTAAGGCGCAAAACCGTCTTGGCCATGAGGTTATGATTATTACTCCTTTTTATGAAAAGGCAATTGATGTTTCCCGTTATGATCTGAAGCCAGTTTTTCAAAATGTAAAAATTTACTTAAATTCCGTTGATCATGTTGAGGTTACTTATTGGAAAGGATATTTGATGGAGAATTTACCGGTTTATTTTATTGAAAATAAAAAATATTTTTCCCGCAAGAAAAAACTTTATGGTTCTTCGCATGAGAATGTTCGTTTTTTAATTTTTGATGTTGCCGCTTTAAAGCTATTGTCTCTTTTGAAATTTAAAGCTGATATTGTTCATTGCCATGATTGGCAAACAGGACTAATACCTTTTTATCTGAAGAATGATTTTCGTTATTCTAAGACTTTAAAAAAAGCTAAGACTATTTTTACCATTCACAATTTAGTTTTTCAATTAGGTCATAATTGGTGGGAAGTTCCTTTGGCTGATCGTGATTATGGTCGCCGACGCATTCCGCATTTAAATGATCCGATGATTGAAAATATTAATTTTGCTAAGCGAGCTATTTTGTCAGCTGATATTATTAATACTGTTAGTGAACAATATCGGGATGAGATTATGACTAAACGTTTTGGTCAAGATTTACAACGGATATTAAAAAATCGCTCCGACCATTTATTTGGGATTATCAACGGCATTGATTATAATGCCTATAATCCGGAAAATGATCCCTCTTTATTTCGTAATTATAATTCGGAAAAAATTAGTGGAAAGACAGACAACAAAAAAGTTTTGCAAAAGAAATTTGGCCTTCCGGTTGATCCTAAAATACCTTTACTTTGTGCCACTTCACGAGTTACCTTTCAAAAAGGATTTGATCAGATTATTCGTCTTCTGCCTCAGTTTTTAAGGTTAGATGCTCAATTTGTTATTATCGGTTCGGGTGATAAACGTTATGTTAAAGAGCTTTTGAAAATTGCGCGAAAATATCCTAAAAAAATAGTTGTAATTCCATCACACGAAGAGAATCAAAAATATGAAACCCTGGTTTATGCCGGTTCAGATTTTTTTCTCTTACCATCGGTTCATGAGCCTTGTGGTATTAATCAGCTTATTGCAATGCGCTATGGCTGTATTCCAATAGTGCGCGAAGTCGGCGGTTTATATGACACAGTTAGTAATTATAATCCTAGTACCGGATCAGGTAGCGGCTTTACTTTTAAGGGGGAGGATGATTTTTCTTTTTACTCGGCTGTTATCAGAGGAATAGAAAATTATCGTCATCTTGATTCCTGGAAAAAGATAATTGAAAAAACAATGCAGGAGTCTAATAGTTGGGAAATTCCAGCTAAGAAATATATTAAGCTATATCGTAAGGCCATGAAAATAAAAACCAAAAAATAATTATGAATAATAGGCCAAATAATTTGTGGATTAATTTTCTTCACTTATATCAACCGGCTAACACCGATGCTTATCATATCCAGGAAGCGGTTGATAAGAGTTATGCTCGTTTAGTTCGAGCGCTAGAAGAACATCCTGAGATTAAATTTACCTTTAACATTAGTGGTTGTCTTTTGTCGCGGCTAGAGGAACTAGGACATTTAGATCTGATTTCCCGTTTTAAAAAGTTAATTGATAAAAAACAATTAGAGATTACTGGAACTGCCGCCTATCACGCTCTCTTACCTCTGGTTAGTGAGGCTGAGGTTATTCGTCAAGTTAAAGAAAATGAAGTTATTTTAAAAAAATATTTTGGCAAAAATTTTAAGCCCAATGGCTTTTTCTTGCCCGAAATGGCTTATAGCCCGAAGGTAGCAAAGATAGTCAAGAAGTTGGGTTATAAGTGGTTAATAGTGGATGAGATCTTGTTTTCTAGCAAACTTAATAAAGTTGATTTCTCCAATATTTATTTGGATGAAAATAGTGGGTTAAAAATTGTTTTCCGTAGTCGTCGTTTTAGCAATGCTTATGTGCCGGATAATCTAATTGACTTTTTCGCTACTTCCAAAACGATTATTACTGCGACCGATGGCGAGCTATATGGTTTGCGCCATGAAGATCCGACTGGAAAATTAGAAGAGGTTTCGAGGGCTGATGGTTTTTCAACTCAATTGGTCAGTGAGTTTATTGCTAGTAGAAAAAAAGTTGTTAAGGTTAAACTTTTAAGCGGTAATTGGGAGTCAACACCGCTTGAGCTTAAAAATAAAGAACCATATTCTTTATGGCAGAAAAAAGGAAACCAAATTCAGAAAGCCCTCTGGGATTTTGCTACTTTGGCTCAAGATATCAATAGCCGCAACCCTCGCGATCATAATTATTATTGGTCTCGTTGGCATTTAGTTAGGGGGCTGGCTAGTTGTACTTTTTGGTGGGCCAGTGATCGTGATTTTTCTCAAAATTTTGGTCCTCGGGCTTGGAGTCCAGATGAAATTGAACGGGGCATTAATGAACTTATCAGATCAATTCGTTCTCTTCATGAAAGCACTACTCACTCAACCAAGATTAAGGCTGAAAAAATATATCTTCATATTCAACGTTTAATTTGGGAAAAACATTGGCGCTATTACTCGCAAAGATAAAAACATTTATGAATAAAATTGAACAATTATTTGACGCGGAGTACGTCCGCCGATTGCTCTCTCGAAAGATTTTATCCCTTTATCCTTATTATCAGAGGATTGAAAAGGTAAAAATAATTCCTCACAAGAAACATGTTTGGGAGGCTACTTATCATGTTGTGGTTGAGTTTTTGGTTTATTTTGTGACAACGGAGAAGGCTGTTCATAAGCTTTCTATTTTTTGTTCGGCTCATAGCAATGAAAACCGAAAAAATGTTTATGACTCTTTAGAATTTCTTTGGAATAGTGGTTTCGCTGATGAGCATTTCTCAATCCCACGGCCATTGTTTTACTCCTCTTACTTTAATGGAACTTTTTATCGAGGAGTGGCTGGCTATAATTTAAATTATTATATCAGTACCAAGAACCATGCTGAGATTGAAAAAATTGTTCCTCAGGCTGCTAAGTGGTTTGCCAAATTGCATAATTTAAAAGGCGTTGAGAGATTTGATTACAATACTGAGAATGGTCGCATCAGAACAGTTATCCCAGGGGTTGATAATATTTTTCATGAAATTAAAAGAAAATATCCCCACTACTTAAATTTTTATGAACGGGCTTATAATATCTTTATCAGTCAGGAGGAGAAGTTTTTAAATGGCACAGACGCCAGGTGGCTGATTCATGGCGATGCTCATCCAGAAAATATTATTAAGATGAATGATATTAAAACGGCCGTGATTGATTTCACCGACATGTCGCTAGCTGATTTTACTCGTGATCTCGGTTGTTTTTTGCAACAATTTGAGTATATGGGGGTTCAAAAAAAGAAGTTGGACCCAGATTATGTTGCCCAGATTAAAAAATTATTTCTAGATAATTATTTTGCTAACTCCTCGGTGAAGTTAGACGCGTCGGTTCAAGTCAGAATCGATAATTATTACAATTGGACTATGATGCGGACCATCACCTATCTTTTGACGGCCGGAGTTATTAATCGTGATGAGGCCAAGATGGGAAAGATTAATGATTTAATTAATCTGTTAAAAAATAATTTAGGGATTTAAAATGTTAAAGAAAAAAAAGATCATTGCTCATATTCATGTTTGGGACGAGACTAATAAAGGAGATTTAGCGATCGTTATGTCAACTCAAGCATTACTTCGAAAAAAATTTTCTGGTTGTCGTATTATTGATTTTCCAATTGAATTTTTGAAAGAATATGACAGCAAAAAGATTACTCTTTTAAACTCGGCTGATTTGGTCGTTATTGGTGGTGGCGGAATTCTATATCGATATTTTTTACCTTTTAGTCAAAAGGTGATTGAGGCTATTAAAAAGCCAATTATTATTTTTGGTGTGGGGTATATTCGTGAAGTGGGGTCTCGCGCCTTGAAAGATTTTGAAGTCAAAAGTATTGTTAGTTTGATGGCTAAGTCAAAGTTAATTGGCGTTCGGGATTATTATACTAAACAATTTTTGTTGAAGAATGGCGTTAACTCTAAAAAAATAAATTTAATTGGTGACCCAGCTGTTTTGTTGGAAGAGAAGCAAGTAGATTTAAAATTGGGAGAAGAATTAAAGATTGGTTTAAATTTAAATTATTCCGGTTGGTTGGGTTTTGGTTTGTGGCACGATGATATTTTAGGGGCTTATCGCCAAGTAGCTGATTATTTTATTAAAAAATATAATGCCTCAATTTATTATCTCAAACATCATCCAGGCGAAGAAGCAATTTGGCCGCAATTAAATATTCCTGGAATGAAGGTTATTGATTATAGTCCTAATGAACAAAAGTATTTTTATGGTGAGCTCGATTTGGTGATTGGAATGATGCTTCATGTTAGTGTGATGTCGTTTGGAGTTTTAACCCCAGAGATCAATGTAGCCTATGATTTACGTAATAAAAATTTTGCTAAGTTTATCGGTTGTCCGGAGCTGGTAATTAATCTGGTTGATTTGAAAAAAGGAGTTCTATTAAAACGAGCCAAGGAAGTTGTGTTGAATAAAATTAAATATCAAAAGAAGTTTGCTGTTAAGGTTAGAGGAATTAGAAATAGGCAGAATTTGTTTCTGGATCAGATGGAAAATTTTTTTAATTCTATTATTTTTATTGCTATAATACTAATATCAATAAAATCTATTTAAATTATATAATAAATCTCTATGTTCAAGTCTAAAAGAGCCTTCACTCTAATCGAACTCTTGGTTGTGATCGCTATTATTGGTGTTCTAGCGACAGTCTCAATTATTGCTCTCTCTAATGCTAGATCTAAATCAAGAGATGCTAAGAGAGTCGGTAATATGAAACAAGTTCAAACTGCTTTAGAGTTATTCTTTAACGACAATGGTCGTTATCCAACTGAAGAGGAATGGGCTTTAGGCTCTCTATTTTCAACTACCTCTTCAGCTACCACTACTTATCTCCAAGTTATTCCAACTTCTCCCATTCCAGCCGATGGTAACTGTAGCGAGAACGAAAATACTTCAGTTTATACTCAGACTGAGAGTGGCGCTTCATATTCTGTCGCTTTTTGTATTGGCAACACTACTGGCGCTATCGCTCCTGGAAACAAAACTCTAACCCCAGCTGGAATTATCGCTGTTGGTGGCGGGGAAGAAACCCCTCCGGCTGAGTTTGCTTGTGGCGAGGATGTTTTAACTGACACTCGAGACTCTCAAACGTATACTACTATTTTAATCGGGACCCAATGTTGGATGGCGGAGAATTTGAACTACGGTGATATGATATTATCAAGTGCTAGTCAGACAGATAATAGTGCTCCCGAGAAACATTGCTATAATAATAACGCCGCCAACTGCGCTACCTATGGAGGTCTGTATCAATGGAATGAAGCTATGCAATATGTTGTGACCGAAGGATCCCAAGGTCTTTGTCCTACTGGTTGGCATGTTCCTTCTAGCGATGATTTTTATACTTTATTATTATCCTTGGGTAATCCTTGTGATATAGATGCTAATGATCTTTCTGGTTGCCCTCAGGGCGGCACATTAAAAGAGGCAGGGACCTCTCACTGGACTAGCCCTAATACTGGTGCTACTAATTCTTCTGGTTTTACAGTCTTGCCGGCTGGCATTACTAGTTCGGGTGATTCCTATCTCCTTGGAGATTATGAGATATTAATCACATCTACATCAGATAGTGGTCAACATAAGACTTTTTCATTAATTTATAATACTTCGCTTATTCAGCGTAATGAGACCGGCGATACTGGCGGTTTTTCTGTCCGCTGTCTTCAAAATCAACCTTAGATAAAATATTGTTGTGCTGATGATTGTAAAAACTTATTTTGTTAACATTGCAGCAAAGGGGTTTACACTTTTGAAGACTAAAATATAATAAATCTATAATTATTTATTATATTTTGGCCAATATGAATCAATTTGACCCCCGCTATATGCAATTACTAGT
>Ga0172381_10004692_pt1 | contig 14059 bp, 12 predicted proteins | sample Leawel6488metaG_FD_119754 | JGI IMG/M metagenome (GOLD analysis project Ga0172381, IMG submission 119754) | Leachate microbial communities from a municipal landfill in Southern Ontario, Canada - Leachate well 64-88 metaG | ecosystem: Engineered > Solid waste > Landfill > Unclassified | place... | reverse complement strand
TTTATTAACGTCAAATAACCTTGTTTGACTTGGTCTTCATTCGGACCCAAAAGCAATTTTTGTAAAGTCAAACTTTCCCAATTCTGATATTGGCCGACCGCATATTTGACTGGGTAAACCAAGCCACATTCGGCTCCGCTAGGATCTAATTTTTGATTGATAAAATAAATCACGGGCTTGATAGTCGGTAAGCTTCCTTTCTCACAGGTATGATCAAAAAAACTGTCAATCAGACATTCACTGCCATCATCAAAAGCACAAATTTTATTACTACCGCCGTAAATATTTTGAACAATTTCTGGCTTGCCACCCTTGTGATCACAGTAAATTTCAGCTGGAAACCTGAGACTATATTGCTTAACTTCTTCAGCTGCTAAAATTGTTTTCGCATTAGCCATACATCCCAACAAAATCAGTGCAAAAAAAATATTTCCAATAGTAATTATTTTGTTATTTATCATATGTAATTAAATATTTTTCTAAAAGTTTTACAAAAAGTTGTGGCACTAATTTCATTTTATCTAAAGATTCAACATAAGCCAAGCGAAATTGAGTTCGGCCACTTTCGGCGTTTTCGACCGAATAAAATCCTGACATCGGTGCTAAAAGCAAAGTTAACTTTTTATTTTCAATCTCAGCCCAACCTTCATATGCTGCCCATAAAACAAAGGCGTCAGCTGAAAAATTTTTACTAACCATTTTTCTAACATCAATCACTGAATACAAAGCGGCTTGTGGCTGAGAAACGATTAATTTTGGCTCCAGTCTTTTGAGGCCCACATAAACTTCATCCATCATTTCCTGATAATATGTTCGCTGTTGCTGATACCATTTTTCCAAATCATCTTTATTTTGATCAAGCAAGGTCGAAAAAATAATTTGACCAATCGTGTTTGGTGATAAATTCGCGGTGTATTCAGCCACCGATTTGTGATAAAACTCAGCATTATCAGTTACCAAAGCTCCGACTCGTAAACCACAAGCATTAAAAGCTTTTGAGCTGGTTTCAATACTAATTCGACGACCTTCGATATCGGCTAATTGTTCATTATCGATTCCCCAAATACTAACATTTTTCCCTTGATAGTAAAAGTTGCGATAGGCCTCATCACTAATAATCCACATGTCGTATTCGACACACAATTTTGCCAAATTAAGCATCATTTCAGATGTATAAAGCTGCCCCGTCGGATTATCAAATGGGATAATCACCAAGGCACCGGGCTTATATTTTTGAATCAGCTTTTCAATCTTTTTCAGATCTGGCAATTCAAACTCGCCTTTGTCGTTTAATTCGCGATTAACTGAAACGACCTTGCGACCCAATCTCTGGGCAAATTGACGATAATTAGTATAAGCTGGCTCAATCAACATCAACGGACTTTCGTCGCTACCAGCAGGCCCACAGACTCCCAGAATGGCCATTTCCATCGCTTGTGAACCACCGTCAGTCACCTGACAATAAAGTCCTACCGAATCAAAGCCACTCGACGTAATTAGATGTAAAAATGTTTTTTGGGCATTTTCAAAACCAGCCGTCGGGCTATATTTAACCACCCCGTTTTCAAGCTGAGTCGCCTGAAGCATCAGCATTTTTTCCTTCATTGCTGGGTGCATCGGCAAAGAAATATTACCAATTGCTAAATTAATCGCTTTGACACCATCATGCCTTTTAGCATATTCAAATTGAGCCATCCGAATTGATGATGGCTGACGCGATTTAAAATGTTGAGAAATTTTTGGTGGCATAGCTTTATAAATGCTGACTAATTTTGATATTTTACCATAAATCAATATTTTTACTATTTTATTTTTCTATATTTATTTTCCAATTGATCAAATTGTTTTAAATATCTATCAGCAACATCCTGATCAAAAGCACGCAAGTAAAGTGGCTCCTTTATGTAATTATCTTCTAACCAAGCTGGTTTATTTATTTTTCCCAACTTATATTGTTCTTCTGCTTCAATTTTATATTTATTATTTTCAATTTTAAAAATCTCTCTTAATTCAGAAAAATTATTCCCTTCAAATATTTTTTCAAAAACTTCATATGTATTTTTTAATGTCGAAGAATTTAAATTGTTTTTGAAATACTCTGGCTCTAAAACAAAGGCAACTAATAAATCAGCCTGAATTTCTCTAATTTGCCAATCTTTTAAGGGTACCTCTCTTTTGCTGCTTCTATCAAAAAGATCTATATTGTTTTCATTAGCAATCTTATCTAGTTGACATTCTATAGTATGACCAAGTTCGTGTAAAAGAAAATCCCCTAATTTACTTTTGTCCCAAAAATCAGAATTAATACTCATTCTATCTCTTTCTCCGTCTAATTCTCTAATTTCCCGATTCATGGTCATGTGAAATCCAGGATTATGTTTTGCAAAATCAAGTATTTGTATTAAAATTTTGTGATCTATGTATGGCGCAAAACTGTCAATTGTTTTTTTTACAATCACAATATAAGAATCAGGTAGTTCTCCATAAATACATTCTACATTTCCATTTGTATATATATTCTCTTTTGGTTTTTCTTTTTCTAAATTTTCAAAACTATTCATAATTAAAATATATTAACATTTCTAATTGCTAGTTCTAAAACTCCCCCTTTGCCTCATCCCAAACACTAGCATCGCCCTGATCTTTTAGCCAATACCACCATTCGACACCCCAGAGATACACTGGCGACAAACCAATACGTTTGACATAAACTAAGTTTTCCCTAAATTGTTTAACGTTCATTGACTTAGCCTGTTCTTCACGTGCAGTTTTTTCCAAAGGCATTCCTGGTGTCCATGGTTCCATTTGCATTTCACTAATAAAAATGCCTTTGACTGGAAAAAAGCTTTTGACTAGCTGGGCCTTGAGATAATAAAATGAAGCTGGTAACCAATCATAACTAAAATAACCAAAAGATTTATTCCAAACCACGCGATAAACACTTGTTCCAACATAATCTCCTCGTTTTGAACCGTTGATCCAAGTCGAAAGTTCACCACTTTCGGTAATTACAATTGGTCGACTATCGAGTGAGCGCACTAAGTCAAGATCGGCTTCAAAATCTTCGATATCTAATTTTGGGCATTCGCCAAAAACTGACAAAAAAGGTTCATTTTCAACTTGCCACATTACAATATTATCATAACCTTTGTAACGTTCGATTAAAACCTTGAGTAATTCTTGAACCTGAATTTGACGATCATCGGTTGACATTTGATAAGTCCAACGAGGCCAATGACATTCTGGCCAACGAGGCAAACGATCACCAATCGCTAAAATTACCTTGGCGTCATGCTTTTTAGCTTGTTCAATTTGCCAATCCAAATCTGCAAAGCTATACACATCTGGCTGTGGTTCGATCAAATCCCAATAAGCCACCAAGCGATAATTTTTGATATTCAATTCTTCGAGTGACGCCATAAAAGCAGCTCGCCAATTAATTCCTAATTCATCGGCATATTTTTGGCTAAAAGTAACGCCAAATTCTGGTTGTTTATTTTTGCCAAAGTTGAGTAAAAATAATGAACCATACAAAAGTAGTAAAACTCCGACAACGATTAGTAAAATTAATTTTGTTTTTCGCATTTATTTAAATTAAAATCAAAAATATTCCAACAAACAATAAACACGCCCAACCAACTTTTTGCCAAGTATATTTTTTATTAATATCTTCTTCCATAATTGATGGAAAAAATTTTGACAAAATATAAACCAAAACAAGCACAAATAAAAATTGGATGCCGTTTAGAGCTGTTACTAAAACCACATTGCCGAGACTAATCGAATATTGCATCAAGACCACTCCCAAAGCTCCACAGATTTGACCAATGATCAAACCCGCCCAATTGCGACGTTGTTTTTGAGATTGCCATTCTTCATAATCAAAGACAATTGAAACCGCTCGACTGGCATGCTCTTCAAAAAATTCACCAAGTCTTTTTAATTCTTTTTGAACGACTCCTGGCTTCTTACCACCGACATTAAAGACTAAATGCCACGAGCCCATGATCGTTGTAAAAATAACACCGGTCACAAAAGCACCAGTGCGCAACCAGATAAAGGCATTGGCAAATGAAAGTTCGTTATAAGCAATTTTATTGACGCTATTTGAAATTGCAAAAAAGACACTCGAAAGCAAAATGTAAAACCAAATTTTTCGAGTAATTCTAGTTTTTGGTTTACCAACTTGAGATAGATAATAACTTCCAATCACTAGTAAACCAGCTCCCAAACCTTGAAGCCAAGTGACTGCTCCAATTGATACAAAAAGTGTAATCACAAAAACTACCAACGGCTGAAGACTAATCATCAGCGGATTAACTTTGGAGACTTCACCACTATCGACAGCTTTGTACATTCCATAGATTCCAAAATAAAAAGCAATCCCACCAATTACCAAAATATGCCAATATTCAACTGGAAAATAAAAATTGTCTTCAAAAAACAATAACAACAAACTAAAGATTGCACCTAAAGCAGCTACATAAAAGGAATATGAGATCGGAACTATTTTAGCTTTTGATAAAACAAATTTATCGGCAACGGCCGCCACCGCCAAAAGTGCAAAAGCCACTAAAGCAATAATAAACCACATAACTTATATTAATTTAAAAATGAGAAATTGTTTCGACTTCTTCGATTTCATTATGACTTTCACAAATTATCTTTTCAATATTATAAACTCCCTGTTTTGGAGCTTCGAGAAATCCTTGAAAAGCTGCTTCAGCCAAACGTCCACTTTTGACCCAATCCCAAAACCATTCCTGAATATATTCGACATTTTCTTGATCAAGACCGGCTCCAAGGTCAATTAAATATTTGCGATTAAAATGCTCCTGTGAACCGATTGGCTCAGCCATAATAATCGGCAAACCCAGTCCACTATAAAAACTCAATTCTGATGGCTTGGTCCACAAAATATCCGTCGTATGAAGCCATTGATTGAACTCGGCCATATATTCCTGTTTGCTTTCTTTGTACAAAATACGAACATTTTTATCAAGCTGAGCGGTTAAATTTAATCGACTAATTTCTTCCATAAAATAATCTTTGACTGGCTTGTGAACCCCGGCAATTAGATTGACTCTGACCCGACCAATTTTTATATCTTCAACCAAACCCTCAATAATTTTTGCTCCCAATTCTCGCTGAGCCCCAGCTCCTCCGACCGCAAAAGTAATTGTCAACGGATGATCCGCTTTTTTTGGTAAAGTTTTTAAGTCTAAACCATCTTTGATTGTTTTATCGTATTTATTTAAATAATGTCTAGCAGGATCGAGATTGACCAAGCGATGACTCAAGTCCTTAATTAAAACTTCGAGTTTTGGACTACCAAGATTTTCTTTTGGTAAAGGAAAACCAGTTAAAAATATTTTGTCTTGAGGGACACCATAAAGCTGAAGTCTTTCGACGACGCGTTTACAAGGTGCAAAATAATTGACGCGACTTTTTTTTGGATCCACATCAACCCAAGATCGACTGATATCGGCATCGCAAATTACACAATAAATATCCCCAGGATAATCATTATAATTAGCCATAAAGGCGGTCAGAAAAAATGTTGTTACTAAAGGAATCGGGTTTTTTGAAAGTTGCTGCATCAGATGTTTGCCCCAATTTTTGTGCTTAATTAAATACATCGAACCAATCCCTTGCAAGGTCGGGCTAGATAAATTTCTCTTGGGATAAAAATCAGCAATACTTTGAAACTTATCATAAATCCGAAAAACCAATTCACCAATCAAGGGCACATTTTTGAAACGCGAAATCGCCTCATAGCTTTTACGGCTATCTTGCCAGATATCTTGATCGCCTTCTGGAATCCCAGGATAAGTATTGGCATTGATAATCCCCTTGTAAGCAATGTCTTTGAGTGGATAAGAAGCTCGCTGATGACCATAGCCCATATCGACTGTCACCACCCAAGCTTTTTTGTTAATTACCACCGAAGCTGGTTTTAATTTTTTAGCCGCCATATAAAAAATATTTAATTTTTAAAGTAGGTTAATTATAACATTTTTTAGATTATGATTCAAAAAAAATAGTCTGAGATAAGCCAGACTATTTTTTATTTAAACTTTGATTAATTTTCTAGTAGTTAAACTTCGCCTAATTCTTCAAGATTATAGACGTGCAACCACTCTGATTTATGATATTCAAAAAGCTCTTCATCTTTAAAAAATCGTTTAACTTCAATCTCAGCATTTTCTGAACTATCTGAGCAATGAATAACGTTATTAGTCAAACCCATAGCTAAATCACCACGAATTGTTCCTCCGTCAGCTTTGCGAGAATTAGTAACACCAGCAACTGTTCGTACTGCCCCAGCCGCTTCAAAACCTTCCCAACATTGAGCCACCACTGGTGAACTTTTCATAAAATCTTTAAGTCTTGGAAAAAATGGTTTTTCGGCCACATGTGCATAATGTTCAATCAGTAGTGGATCGTCGAGATGCATCATTTTAATACCAACTAATTTTAGACCTTTCATCTCAAAACGACGAGTAATTTCGCCAACCAAACCACGTTGCAAACCGTCTGGCTTAATAAGGACTATTGTTTTTTCGATTTTTTCCATAATAAATTTGAGTTAATTATATGAATTTAATCAAATTCTAGCATAATCAGTTTACTTTTTCAACCACAGATTCTGTCCATCGCTTTGAAAAGTGATATCACCCAAGTCTGAAGTTTGTAAAATTTTGACACCCGCAGTTTCTAAGGTTTTAAGAGTTCGTAAATTTGGATGACCAAACTTATTATCTTTGCCAACCGAAATCACTCCATATTCTGGATTAACCGCCTGAACAAAAGCTACGCTCGAAGAAGTTTTACTCCCATGATGACCGGCTTTTAAAACTTCAGCCTCGAGATTGACCCCACTAACTAATAATTCTTTTTCAATTTCAATGGGAGCATCACCAGTCAATATAAAATCAATCTGACCATAACTCAATTTGGCAACAACCGAAGTGTCATTGACGTCTTCAAATTCCAAATTGTTCGCCAAAAAATTCGGGTACAAAATATTTAATTTTAAATTTTCACCCAAATTAATTTCATTTGGTTCAGAAACGATGCCAATTTCGACACCTTCTTTTTCGACCGCTTTTAAAAATGCCACATAATTCTGACTACCAAAAACCACACCCGTATACAGCATTTTTTTGACTTCATAGCGTCGCAAGATTTCCACTAAACCCGTCACGTGATCAGCGTCGGGATGAGTCAAAATTACCAAATCAATCGTGCGCTCAAAAAATGGCAAACTCCGACTAACTTCATAAACTACTGAATTGTCCGGCCCGCCATCAATCAAAATATTTTGACCGTAAGGTGTTTCGATTAAAATTGCATCACCCTGACCAACGTCCAAAGTAGTCACTTCGAGATATTTTTCTTTTTGACTCGGTAAATAAATTAGCGCTAACAAAATCCCAGCGATTAAAGTTAGATATAAAATTATTTTTTGAAATTTAGATAGTTTCATATTTCCGTTTTAAGTACCAGACATAAATTATAAAATAGCTAATCACTCCGTAGCTTAGAATTAAAAATAGACTTGAAAAATTTTTGATATCAAAAGAAGCGCCAGGAATTTGTGCTAAATATTGGACCGCCTTGATAATATAACTTAGCAACAACCAAATTGGCAGAAAAATAAATTTTGTCAGCGGAATATAAACCATTCCAACCAAAGTCGCCAACATTCCCAACACTAGAATAAAATCAAATGTCGGCAAGACAACAATATTTGCTAGTGGAGCAATCACCGATAAGCGACCAAAATAATAGAGAATTAATGGCAAAGTGGTCACTTGCGCCGCTAAAGTCATAATTAAGGCTGATTTAATTCCGATAAATTCAGGAATTTTAGTCAGCCATGATTGTAAAATCGGCGAAACATAAATCAGGTCGATCACCGCTCCAAATGAAAGCTGAAAACCAATGTCGGACAACAAAATTTTCGGGTTAATTACCAACATTATCACCGCCGATAAAAGCAAAGCGTTGGTCGCTTTATTAGTTCGTCCCAAATTCATCGCCAAAAGCCCAGCAAAACCCATTATCCCCGACCTCACTGCCGAAGCTGGGGCTCCGACCATCAAAATAAAAATCGCCAGTAAAATCGTCGCCAGCACAAAAGCAACTTGGCGTCGCAAACCGATTCCCAAAAGTAGGGCCATCAAAATCGCTGAAATAATTACAATATGTGAGCCCGAAATCGCGATCATGTGAGTCGTGCCCGTTCGACTAAATTGATCCAGAAGTTCTTGTGGCATTCCACGCTGACTACCCAAAAGGATGGCCGCAAAAAGTCCCGCCTGAGGCTCGGGCATCGCGGTATTAATAACTTCAATACAACGATTTTTGATTTTTAAAATTCCCGCATAAAATCGATTTCCCTCATCCTCGCCAGTTTTAATAATTTTTGGCGAATAGCTGACCGAATAAATTCCATAGCGCGATAAATATTTTTCATAATCAAATTCTTCGAATTCTGGTGGTGCTTGAATCGTACCATAAATTTTTAATTGCTCGCCATAATTATATTCGGGATACAAGTTTGTTTTGACTAAAACCTTGCCAGAGACATTATAAAGCTGGTCACCAACTTTGACTTGAGTCGCTTCAATCGTTAATTTGGTATGATCAACTCGAATGTCGGGATTCTGATTGACCCAACCGAGAACTTCCAAATCCTGATCATTAAAATAAGCTAATTTATCGGGAGCTATTTCGGCTTGGGTCAAATTCATTCGCCAAACACCAAAACTTAAACCGGCTAAAATCAAAAAGATTAAAACCAAAATTTTTCGTTGCCGCACAAAAAAAGCTAGTGCCAAACTAGCCAGAAAAATCGTATAACACATAAATTCACTCGCCTGCCAGAAATTACCCAGAGCTACCCCCACAATCGCTGCCAGCAAAAATAATAAAAATATTGTTGATTTATGAATTTTATTTCCCTCCATTTTTGTTTTTGTTTGATTTTATATTATAACAAAAATGATGAGATAAATAAAAAGCTTCCGATGTGGGAGCTCTGCAAAATTATTAAATGAAAGAGCCTGCGGGCAATTCAGCATAAGCTTGCTCAAAAACTCTTTGATGTTTTGTTTCTTTACTGCGAACATTGGTTGAGTGAATTAAAAAAAGACGGTCCCTGAGCCTGTCAAAGGGTCATTTTGGTCTTTACTTGCTTTTTTGCCCCTCGACAGGCTCGGGGACCGGTTTTAATTATGTTTTTCAAAATTTTTAGAAGCACCCGGGGGTTTGGGGGTGGCACCCCAACCGTTGTGGCTAGGAATTGCGAACGTTAATCAACGTGATGAGGGAATTTGCCACCCCCAAGAGTTTTTGGTACTTTTTGCGGTCAAAAAGTACAAATCAAAATGCGTTGGGCGTGGATTTAAATAAAACAAGAGTTTTGACCACACAAAATCATTAAATTTACTTTTTTATTCTTATCTTTACGTAATCCACGTTTAAGCGATTCCTCCGCTACGTCTCGGAGTACCGAGACTTCGGTCGGAATGACAATATGTAGTTTTTAAAAAACAAAAAAGCTACTTTCCCAAGTAACTTTTTATGGTCCTTAATTTTTCCTCAAATATTCCTCGATGAATTTATCCAACTCACCATTCAGCACACTTTCAACGTCTGAGGTTTCAAAATTAGTTCGATGATCTTTGACCAGTTGATATGGATGAAACACATATGAACGTGCCTGATTTCCCCAAGCCGCTTCTTTAAATTCACCTCGTAATTTTTCACGCTCTTCTTCTTGTTTGGACTGATAATATTGATGAAGTTTTGAATAAAGAACCTTAAAAGCTTTTTCTTTGTTTTGAAGCTGGCTACGAGTTTCCTGGCAGTTCGCCATAATTCCAGTTGGCAAATGAACAATGCGCACGCCCGAATAAGTCGTCTGGACGCCTTGACCACCTGGACCAGACGAAAGAAAAGTATCAATTCGAATATCTTTGTCTTCAATTTTTAATTCTTTGTCGTCGAGTTCTTCGATCTGTGGCAAAACTTGCACCATCGCAAACGAAGTGTGGCGCGCCTTATCAGCATCAAACGGTGAAATTCGCACCAAACGATGGACTCCATCTTCGGCTTTTAAATATCCATAAGCAAAGCGACCCGAAACTTCAAAAGTGACATTTTTTATGCCTGCAACCGAGCCTCTCGATTGATCTAAAATACTAACTTTAAAATCTTTTTTTTCGGCATAGTTCAAATACATTTTTAGCAAAATTTCCGCCCAATCCTGAGCATCATCTCCCCCAGCCCCAGAATAAATCGAAACAATGGCATCCAATTTGTCATATTTACCATTCATCAGTATCAAAAATTCCATCTTTTCAAATCGTTGAGTTAATTCGCTCAATCCGCTTTCAACTTCGACTCGCAAATTAACATCAGAATCTTTGGAATCAAGCTGGGTAATTTCCAATAAATCTTTAACTTCGCGACCGATTTTTTCCCAGTCGTCAATCTCGCTTTTAATGCCGGCCGACTCTTTGCTAACTCGACTTGCAGTTTGGTTATCATTCCAAAAATTTGGTTGACTCATCTGAGCTTCCAAGGATTTTAATTCATTTTTTTTCTTATCCAAATCCAAAAATACCAGATTCTTATTCAATCTTATTTGGAGGTCTTCAATTTGTTCAATTAAATCTTGCATCAAGTTATCTTAACTTAAATTGAAGGGAAAGGCAATTGTTAATTTGAAAGCGAGGTCACGTGACCTCGCTTTCAAATTATATTGGTATATAAAAATTATTTCTTCAATAAATTATCTTTGACTTGATTTACATTATCAAATGTACCCACTGCCTTTTGATAATTATCAATTATGCTTTGATAAGGTGTGGCCATCTTGCTTATAAATGGTGGAATATAAATCCAGGCCGAAACTATAATTAAAACGATAATCAAAAATTTCAACCAAAAAAAGATTTGGCTCATTCGATGCCAATGATAAATTTTGTCAACTTTTTTTGCAGTTTCTTTAGAGGTTTTTAAAAGTTCGTCAACTTTTTTTTCTAAGTCTCTTTCTGGAATTTGAGGCATTTTGTTTTTATGTTAAACATTTTTTAAATAACATTTGCCAACATATTTTCTGGCTATTTCACAAGCCTCTTCTAAATCTTCTTTACTATAAGGCTTAACGTTGACTAAGGTTTTATCAATCATTTTACCCGAATTAATAAATTGTTGGATTGAATATTTTTTAGCACCCTTAATTTGTTGAGCGATAATTTCAATATCTTTAAGTTTTAAAAACTTCGGGACGACCGTTGTTCTAAATTCACAATCAATTTTATCATCAACACTCAACAAAAATTTAACACTTTCTTTAACCTTGTCTAATAATTCTTTATTATCAACATTGATCGTTTTTTTGTAGCTTAGCCAATCAAGTGGAGCCTTGATGTCCATGGCCACATAATCTGCTAATTTTTCATTAACAATTTTTTTTAACAATTCTGGATTAGTTCCGTTGGTGTCAATTTTTACCAAAAATCCCATCGCTTTGACTTTTTTTAATAAGTCAATAATATCTTCGTGCAAGAGTGGTTCACCACCAGTAAAACAGACAGCGTCAAGATATTTTCGACGACTTTCCAAAAAATCCAACAATTGAGTTTCGGAGATTAAATTTACCCCCTGAGTTTTATTAACTAATTCAGGGTTATGACAAAATGGGCAACGAAAGTTACAACCCGAAGTAAAAACTGTAGCGGCAATTTTCCCAGGATAATCGATCAGCGTCATTTTCTGCAGTCCGGCAATTTTCATAATTTATTTTTTTAAACACAATAAGTTTTGCGATCACTAAACTCGGTTCGTTTACCTTCATTCCATTGTTGAACTGGGCGCAAATAGCCGACCACTCGAGAATAAACCTCAGAATCACTTTTGCAAGTCGGGCACTGGTGATGTTCACCTGAAAGATAACCACATTGTGGACAAACACTAAAGGTTGGCGTCAAAGTATAATATGGTAAATGAAAATTCTGGGCAATTTTTTTGACTAAAGCTTTAGCTCCTTCAATATCACTAATAGCTTCTCCTAAAAATCCATGAAACACTGTCCCACCAGTATATTTTGTCTGTAAATTATCTTGAAGTTCAAGAGCTTCAAAGATATCATCTGTAAAACCAACTGGCAGCTGAGTTGAATTGGAATAATAAGGTTTAGCTCCTTTTTTAAAGGCTTCTTCATTCGCAGCAATAATGTTAGGATACTTATCTTTGTCAGCACGGGCTAAACGATAAGTCGTTCCTTCGGCTGGAGTCGCTTCAAGGTTGTACATATTACCAGTTTCTCTTTGAAATTCGGTCATTTTATCACGCATAAAATCCATAATTTCAGAGGCAAACTCTTGTCCTACTGACTCATGAATCCCCTTACCCATAAAATTTAATAGGGCTTCGTTCATCCCAACCAAACCAATTGTATTAAAATGATTTCTCCAGTAACTACCCATGCGTTTTTTAATACCATCAAGATAAACCTTACTATATGGATAAAGTCCACCTTCAGTAAAACCTTCTAAAATTTCACGTTTAAGTTCAAGGCTTTGTTTAGCAAGATCCATTAAATGCCCTAGGCGTGCTTTGAATTCTTCTTTAGTTTTTGAAAGATAACCAATGCGTGGCATATTAATTGTAACCACACCAATTGAACCAGTTAATGGATTGGCACCAAAAAGCCCACCGCCACGACGACGCAATTCACGATTATCTAATCTTAAGCGACAACACATCGAACGAGCATCGGCTGGATCCATATCAGAATTTACAAAATTTGAAAAATAAGGAATTCCATATTTAGCAGTCATTTCCCAAAGCTTGTTCCATTTTGGGTTTTCCCAATCAAAGTTTTTAGTAATATTGTAAGTTGGAATTGGGAAAGTAAACACACGACCAGCACCATCCCCTTCGGTCATCACTTCAGTAAAAGCCTGATTAATCATGTCCATCGCCGCTTGAGTCTCACCGTAAGTAAAATTTTTAGCTTCACCACCAATAATTACCGATTGATCCTTCATATCAGCAGGAATTTGTAAATCCATTGTAATATTGGTAAATGGAGTTTGAAAACCGACCCGAGTTGGAACATTTAAATTAAAAACAAAAGATTGAACTCCTTGTTTGACCTGATCATAATTCAATTTGTCAGCATAAACAAACGGGGCTAGATAAGTATCAAAATTAGAAAAAGCTTGAGCTCCAGCCGCCTCACCTTGAAGTGTAAAAAAGAAATTTACAATTTGAGATAGGGCTGAAACAAAATGTTTTGGTGGTTTACTATAAAGTTTACCCGGTACCCCGCCGAAACCTTTAATTAACAAGTCTTTCAAATCCCAACCACAGCAATAAGCCGAAAGGGCCTGAAGATCGTGAATGTGTAAATCACCACTTTTGTGGGCATCATTAATTTCTTGAGGATAAACTTTATTCAGCCAATAACGCGCCGTCACTGTCGAAGAAACGTGATTATTGAGTCCTTGTAGAGAATAGGCCATGTTACTATTTTCTTTGACTCGCCAATCATTTTCACCAAGGTAATCTTCAATTATTTTATCTGAATTAACTAGGGATCTAACATCACGAATTTCTTCATGTTGTTTACGATAAATAATAAAAGCCTTAGCCACATCAACTAAACTATTTTTTATCAAAACTTCTTCAATAACATCTTGAATATCTTCAATGCCCGGATTTTTTCCTTTATAACGACGTTTTAAAATACTAACAACCTGATTTGAAAGTTTTTTGGCTTCTTTACCATCCTTACCTTCAACAGCCACAATTGCTTTGTGAATCGCATTGGTAATTCGATCTTGATTAAATTTGACTAATCGACCATCGCGTTTTCTAATCTTACTCAAGACAACATTGTTGGCGACCTTTGGTGTGTTTGTTTTTAGTTTTTTTAAAGTCATGGCCTTTTATTTTAATTGTGGTTATATAAAATTTTATTGTAGATCTTACTTTTGACGGTAAAAAATAAGACACACTTCCCAAATGCCTTATTTTT
>Ga0172381_10004691_pt1 | contig 14061 bp, 16 predicted proteins | sample Leawel6488metaG_FD_119754 | JGI IMG/M metagenome (GOLD analysis project Ga0172381, IMG submission 119754) | Leachate microbial communities from a municipal landfill in Southern Ontario, Canada - Leachate well 64-88 metaG | ecosystem: Engineered > Solid waste > Landfill > Unclassified | place... | reverse complement strand
CTAATCTTCTTTTTTTAGTGGTCTGTTCATTAATTCGGCAATAACTTCCGATGGCTTTGCGTCTTTAAAAAGAACTAGATAGAGGGCTTCGACAATTGGTAAAGAGATGCATTTTTTAAAAGCGAGATCATGAATAATTTCGGTTGTTCTAACACCTTCAACAGTCTTGGTGTTCTCGCGATGAAAACGCTCACTGGAGTTGTCACTGCCAATCATGAAACCAGCTTGATAATTACGCGAATGCTTCGAGCCACAAGTCACAACTAAATCGCCAACACCAGTTAAACCAAGATATGTTTTTGGGCGGGCATGAAAGAACGTTCCAAGTTTAACCATCTCATTAAGCCCTCGAGTAATAAGAGCGGCTTTAGCATTATCACCTAAGCCTAAACCATCTATAATTCCCGCGGCGATGGCGATGCAATTTTTCATGGCAGTCGCGTATTCGGCACCGATTTCATCCTTTAGGATGTATACTCGAAAATAGTCATTGGCAAAAAGTTGCTGAATAATAATAGCAGCTTTCTTATTTTTCGAAACTGAAGTGATAAGGGTTAAGTGGCGCAAAATTACTTCTTCCGCGTGTGAAGGACCAAGAAGCGAAACCACTCCCGCTAGTTTGTCTTTGGGGACATGAAAGCGAATAACCTGTGACAAGCGCATTTTTGTTTGCGGATCAAAACCTTTCGCAGTATTGACAAAAATTGTTTTTGACTTGAGATAAGGAATTATTTTTTGCACCACTTCACTTACAGCTCCTGTTGGAACGCTTAAAAGAATTACATCCGCATTTTGGCACATATTAGATATCACATTCGTAGCCACGATTTTTGATGAAAGTCTTATTTGGTCACCGAAGTAAAAAGAATTACGATGATAAATATTTATATCATCAATTTGACTTTGCTCACGGCCGTAGAGAATAACCTCATGACCATTATCTGTTAATACCTGAGCAAGGGCTGTTGCCCAAGTGCCAGTTCCAGCGATACCGACGTGCATGTTATTTTCGCTCCCGCAAAATAATTTTTATCGGCGTACCATCAAATGAAAAGGATTCGCGAAGTCGATTTTCAATATATCTCATATATGAGAAATGTGCATAGTTGGGACGATTAACGAAAAGGACGAAAGTTGGTGGACGAACATCAACTTGATTAGCAAAATAGATCTTTAATCTTCCGCCTTCAAACAAGGGCGCAGGATTCATAACCTGGGCATCTTGAATAATATCATTTAAAAAACTTGTTTGAATGCGACGCCCATAAGCTTCATAAACCATATCAAGAGCTTGAAAGATAGTATCAATCCGGCTTTTATCCTTTGCCGAAACAAAAATAATCGGAGCATAATCCAAAAACTTAAATTCCTTCTTAACTTTTTTACTGAAATCACTCATAGCCGTCTGAGAGCGCGGAATTAAATCCCATTTATTAACGACGAGAATAACAGCCTTATTAAGTTCGACAGCATAACCAACAACGTGTTTATCTTGTTCCGTAATACCTTGGTCGGCATCAATAACTAACATGACTATTTCTGATCTCTCAATCGCCGAAAGAGCACGTATGGCAGCATACTTATCAACCGCCTCATAAATTTTTCCGCGCTTTTTTAAACCCGCTGTGTCAATGACAACATATTGTTTATCATCACGAATGAATTTCGTGTCAATTGCATCTCTTGTCGTTCCTTCAATTTCTGAAACAATAACGCGATTTTGACCCAAAAGTGCATTGGATAGTGAGGATTTGCCGACATTTGGACGTCCGATAATTGAAAAAACAATTTCATTTTCATCATGCTTTTCTTCTTCGATATCTGGTAACAATTTAATGATTTGATCGAGTAAATCGCCAATGCCAATACCGTGCGCTCCACTAATCGCGATGGGTTCGCCAAGTCCTAAAGTCGAAAATTCATAAATATCAGCAATTTTGCTAATATCATCAATTTTATTCACAGCAAGGATTATCGGTTTCTTCGAGCGATAAAGAATTTTGGCAATTTCCTGATCGTCGTTAGTGACACCAACTTGCCCATCAACGATATAGACAATAACGTCAGCCTCATCGATTGCCATTTCGGCTTGAATACGAATTTGTTCTTGAAAAGGACGATTGGCAATTTCAATGCCCCCCGTGTCAATGACGCGGAATTCCTTCGTCAGCCAATTGGCGCTGGCGTAAAGACGATCGCGCGTTATTCCCGGCTCGTCGTGAATGATAGAGCGGCGCATGCCAATGATGCGATTAAAAACTGTCGATTTCCCGACATTCGGACTACCGATGATGGCGACAATTCCTTGAGGCATATGCTAGGCCTCTCCAATTTTACGTTTGATTATATCAAGAACGGCTTCCACCGCTTCTTCGATACTCAGAAACGAAGTATCTAATAAAACCGAATCAACAGCTGGTTTCAAAGGTGCGAAATCACGATGTGAATCAATGTAATCACGGCGCCGCACATCTTCTTCAACTTCGGCTAAAGTGCACTTAATTCCTTTCGCGATATTTTCTTCATAACGTCTTACTGCCCGAGTCGGAACATCGGCAATTTGAAATATTTTAACGTCAGCGTTAGGTAAAACATATGTTCCAATATCGCGACCATCCATAACGACTGAACGCCGCTGCGCCATTTTTCTTTGTAATTCAACAAGTGCCAAACGAATATCTTTATAAGATGCAATATAAGAGACATTTGCAGAGACTTGAGGTTCACGAATTACTTTAGTAACATCTTCTCCGCAGCAAATAACCCGTCCATCACTGAGGAGTTCAATATCCACTTCAGGAATAAGAGAAATGCTTGCGGCTTCATCTTGTGGGTTGAGACCTTTTTTCATAACGAAATATGTGAAAGCACGATACATCGCACCAGTATCAATATAAGTAAAACCAAGAGTTTGAGCTACTTTTTTGGCAACTGTTGATTTACCAGCTGCGGCCGGTCCATCGATGGCAATCGTGACTTTCTTCATTTCGGTCTCCTTATCTAAACGCATATATGCCAATAATTATTAAACCAATAATAAGTATGACAAGAACTGAAATCAAAACAATCATTTGAATTAATTCTTTTCGTTTCTGTTTTTGAATTGGCGATTGACTTCCATTATCGTTCTCCTCGGATTGACGAACGCCATCGATTATTTCTTCGATTCCGTGTTCAATCGTCGAGCCACCAGCATCATTTTCTCTAACTTTTGGCTTTGTGTTATTTGCCACTAAATAGCTTTCAGCATGCTTTCCATTAGAAATATCATTTATATTAGGCATGTGCGATATTTCTTCGCGATATTTTTGGAATTTTTCAACGCGGGTAATGGTTTTCAATGACTAATCCTACTTACTGATACATTCTAATATAAATTAGAAATCATTTATAGGGTAATTTTATAAACCTTGCATAAACATTAGTTTAATATTATAATTTCGGTTGTTGGAGGACACTGCATAAATGGCTAAAAAAGTAAGAATTGACCGCGATGCCTGCATTGGATGTGGTCTTTGCGTCTCTGTTATGCCGGAAGTATTTGAGTTTGATGATGAGGGTAAGGCCCGCGTTCACTCTCAACCTGCCGAAGGCGTTGAAGTCGAAGTGGCAAACGATTGCCCAACTGGCGCAATTATCGTCGAAGATTAAATGTCGATTCTTGATTCAAAAAGCTGCCTAACTGGGCAGCTTTTTTTGTTCAAACTGAGCCATAAAACGGTGTATGCTTTTATAAACAAGGAAAGTCAAAATGACCACCATTGTATTTTTAAGAACATTAAAGGGTATTATTGCAAAAAAGCCGAGTGACCAGCCAATGTTTGTCACAGCGGGATTCGCTGCTTGAGCCATTGCTAAGATTGCTGCCTCAGGAAAGCCCATAACAAACATATAAAATGGAATCATAATATAAACATTAAATACTAAACTTGTTACGAGTTGAACGATAAAACCAACTGCAAAACCTAGAATAACTCCTTTAATAGTCCGCCTTCTTTGATAAATAATCGCGGCGGGGATAATAAAGGCTGTGCTATAAATTAAATCTGCCCATTCTCCGACTGTTAATGTTGAAGTAAATGGCAATTTGATAATTGTTTTAAGAACGATGGCGCAAAAAGCGCTAAAAGGACCATAGGCAAAACCAGCGATAAATAAAGGAATTTCATCAAAATGGAATTCAAGGAAAGCTGGAAAAAATGGTAATGGGAATTTTAAAAACGGAACAATATACAAAATGGCTGATATGGCGCCAAAAATGGCTACCCGAGTCATGAAACGAACTAAATCAAGTTTCTGAAATCGAAATAACTTCCCTTCCCGTAATACTATCAAGAGAAGAAATGACCAGATAAGTAATAATCCAACGACTGCTGCTCCCATATAAAAAGGTCCCCCACTACTCAGGACCAAAATGAGATACTTCTCTCATCCAGACTTTACTGTCGCCCCTAGAATTTCACTAGATCAACCATAAGGCTCGCGGGGTATACCGCCGGTTGGGAATCTCACCCTGTCCTGAAGCTTTTTATATTATACTACAAAAAAATTAAACTGCGTCGAAATTCTAAATTATCAAAAAGAAGAGCTATTATCCTTTAGAAATCGCTTCACCGATGGATTCAATTATGTCAGAAGCCATCAAACTATGTTCGCCACATTTATTAACGGCGATACAACCGGCGATTTGATGAAGATACACGCCATACTTTGCTGCCTCTAGCAAAGAATATTTTTGTCCGAGAAGACTTGTAATAATACCCGCAAGAACATCGCCAGAACCAGCTTTTGCCATTCCAGGATGGCCATAATCGAGTTGACCTTGAAATTCATTATTGGAAATTGTTGTAACCGCGTCCTTTAAAACTAACGTGGCGCCTAGATCGGTCAAAACATTTGTTTGGCTTTGCGGATTCTCACTATCAAGTAATCTTTTTGCTTCACCCATGTGAGGAGTTAAAATCACGTGATTAAGTCGTTTATCAAAACCAATTCTTTTAAGAATAGTTAATCCTGTTGCATCAATTACAAGAGGGATATCTTGATTAAGCAGAACCTTTAAAATACGCTCATTCATTAAGTTATCTTCTAAACCTGGTCCAAACAAAATCGCGTCTTTTTTCGCAATAAGTTTTTCGACTTCTTCAATATCGATAAAGCGCTTGACCATAACTTCAGGATTAAGGTTTACGAAATAGCCATAATCGTCTTCTTCAAGAGCGATTGAGACAAGTCCAGAACCCGTCCTATAAGCCGCCAAGGCGCTCAAAGCAGGAGCACCATAAAAGCCGATACTACCGCCGAAAACTACAATATTTCCATAATCATATTTGTTTGTTTGTTTACTTCGTTTCGTAAGAATCAAAACATCATCTCTATTGAGTTTTTTCATCGTTTTCTCCTGAAAAATTATTTGCTATTCTTGCGAAGTCTTTTTAAGATCATCTCTTTAGATTTCATAACACGAATCGTTCCAGCCATCTCTTGATCGGCAAGCTTTGTTTTGATGTCTTTAATAAGTGCCACCTGCTCAGGAATCATAATGTGTTCAATAGCATTTACTCGGCGTCTCGTCTTTTCGATTTCGCGAGCGAACATCTCCGTTGTTTTTTCTAGTTCCGCAAGCCTGATTAATTTAGGAAGTAAATCGAGCCCAAATACTAAAGCGTCATCAAATTCTTGCGGTGCTGCGCTAAAAGGATAAGGTGGTTCTAGTTGTGCATCTAATGCAAATTTTAAGTGTGGCGATTCAATGCTCATAGAAATCGATTTACTCGTTTCCAAAGTCCAAGAAAAAGCGGGAACAGAAGTGAGTTCGAATAATTCGGCTTCACGCATTTTGGCTCGCCCTTTCTTGAATGACGAAAGAGCCTTGGAGGTCATCTTCTCTACTTCGGTTCTCAAATCCTTGGTTTGATAGACGATTTCCATGAACTGACGAATTAATTCGTCTTGCTTGTCTTTAAGAAGATGATGTCCTCTTCTTGTAACGGCGAGTTGATTCTTGAGCTTGGTGAGCTCCATTCTTGTCGGGTTAATTTGCCCAATTGCCACTTTTATTCCTCTTTACCGTAAAATTCGGCAATATTTTCATCGCTAACACGTTTAAGTTCTGAAGTTGGAAAGATTCGTAAAAGCTCCCATCCAATATCCAGAGTTTCTTTAATAGAACGATTTGATTCATATCCTTGCGCGATATATTTTTGTTCAAAATCATCGGCAAATCGCGCATATAACTTATCAATGTCAGATAAAGCACTATCTCCTAAAACGGTCGATAATTCCTTTGCTTCTTTGCCGCGGGCGTAAGAAGCAAAGAGCTGATTCATCGTATCAGAGTGATCGCCTCTTGTCTTGCCTTCGCCAATGCCCTTATCTTTAAGACGGGACAAGGAAGGAAGAACGTCAATCGGAGGTAAAATTCCCTTCATAAATAAACTTCTTGAAAGCATTATTTGCCCTTCGGTAATGTATCCGGTTAAGTCAGGAATAGGGTGCGTTTTATCGTCTTCCGGCATTGTTAAAATAGGAAGCTGCGTGATAGAACCTTTGATACCTTTAATTCGCCCGGCTCTTTCAAATAACGAGGCGAGGTCAGTATATAGATATCCCGGATACCCACGGCGTCCAGGAACTTCTTTGCGGGCTGAAGAAATTTCCCGAAGTGCTTCGGCGTAGTTAGTGATATCAGTTAAAATAACTAAGACATGCATATTAAGTTGATAGGCCAAATATTCGGCGGCTGTAATTGCCATCCGTGGCGTGGCAATACGTTCAATTGCCGGATCGTTAGCAAGATTAACAAACATAACAGTTCTTTCAATTGCTCCCGATTTACGGAAATCTTCAATAAAATAATCGGCTTCTTCGAAGGTAATGCCAATAGCGGCAAAGACAACAGCGAATTTTTCGGATTTGCCAAGAACGCGAGCTTGTCGAGCAATCTGAGCCGCCAATTTAGAATGTGGAAGTCCCGAACCAGAAAAGATAGGAAGTTTTTGACCGCGGACAAGCGTATTTAATCCATCGATGGCGGAAATGCCAGTTTGAATAAACTCCGAGGGATAATCGCGAGCAACCGGATTTAGAGCCGAACCATTAATATCTAAACGGGTATCGGCCACAACTGGTCCTTTGTCATCAATTGGCCGTCCAAGACCATCAAAAACACGTCCAAGAATTTCTGGAGATAAGCCAAGTTCAATGCCGTGACCTAAAAAAGTAGCCTTGGCATCATCGATTTTCATCCCTTGACTCGATTCAAATAATTGAACGAGTGCTTTATCTTCATTAATTTCCAAAACCTTGCCTAAACGCGTCTCGCCATTAGCGAGTTTAATTTCAACTAATTCATCGTATTTAACATCCTTAACTTTTTCGACGAGCATGAGTGGCCCAACAACTTCTTGAATTGTTTTATATTGTTTGATTGCCATGCTTACTCCTCTCTAAGTGATGAAAATTCTTTTTCCATCGCTTGTTTAATACTTTCGTATTCGTTTGGCACGTCGCCTTCACGAACATATTTAATTCTTCCAATTCGCTCTGGCGTCTTCATCTTTTCGATTTCACTATAGGCTTTGTGATTTTCCAATGCTTTATTCGCCGAGTCAAACCAAAGCAAAATTATTTTAAGCATTAGATATTGTTTATCAATCGAAGAATAAGTATCAACTTCGTGATACGCGTTTTGATGTAAAAAATCTTCGCGTATCATCTGTGAGGCTAAAAGTTTAACGCGATCTACTTTAGAAAGTGAATCAATTCCGACGAGACGAACAATTTCTTGAAGAGATGCTTCTTCCTGAAGAAGAATTTGCACGCGCCGAATAATTTTGCTCCAATCTTTATGATGATGAGCATTGATATCTAAATGTAAAACGTCTTCATATAAACTGTAACTTTTTATCCAATCAATCGCTGGAAAATGGCGACGATATGCCAGCTGAGCGGAAAGACCCCAAAATACTTTTACAATCCGTAAAGTAGCTTGTGAGACTGGTTCGGATGTGTCGCCTCCAGGAGGAGAAACAGCACCAATCGCCGTAATTGCCCCTTCGCGTTTTTTATCGCCTAAGCAAGCGACATAACCAGCTCTTTCATAGAATTCAGCAAGACGACTTGATAAATAAGCGGGATAACCTTCTTCGCCAGGCATTTCTTCAAGGCGTGAAGACATTTCGCGCAACGCTTCCGCCCAACGTGAGGTTGAATCAGCCATAATTGCGACTTTATAACCCATATCGCGATAATATTCTGCGATGGTAATTCCGGTATAGATTGAAGCTTCACGAGCCGCAACCGGCATGTTCGATGTGTTGGCAATTAAGACAGTACGTTTCATCAGTGATTCGCCGGTCTTTGGATCTTTAAGACGTGGGAATTCCATCAAGACATCAGTCATCTCGTTACCGCGTTCGCCACAACCAACATAAATGATGATATCGGCATCTGCCCATTTGGCTAACTGATGTTGAACAACGGTCTTTCCCGAACCAAAAGGACCGGGAATTGCAGCAATTCCGCCGATCGAAACAGGAAATAAGGCATCAATGACGCGCTGTCCGGTAACCATAATTTTATTTGGGGCAAGCTTATTTATGTAAGGACGTTTTTTACGAACCGGCCAATATTGAATCATTGTAAGTTCAATGGTTTGATTATTTTTATCTATTATTTTAGCAACTACATCAGTCACTTTTGCTTTGCCTTTATGAAGCCAAACTAGTTTTCCAGAAACATTAGGAGGAACCATAATTTTATGAGTAACGACAGGCGTTTCTTCGACTGTGCCCAAAATAACGCCCCCACTAACTTGCTTATTAAGTTCGTGGACAGGCACAAAATTCCATTCTTTCTCGCGGTTTAAGCGCGGAAGATCGATTCCCAAAGGAATATGAGGTCCATACATGTCATAAATGTCCGTTAGCGGCCGCTGAATACCATCAAAAATAGATTCGATAAGACCCGGACCTAATTCAGCAGATAGTGGTTTATTCGTATAGTAAACAGGCTCGCCAGGACCGATACCAGCCGTCTCTTCATAAACTTGAATCGAAGCCAAATCACCACGAAGTTCAATAACTTCGCCAATTAACTTTTTATTCGAAACGCGAACCACGTCATAAACCTGGACATTTTCCATGCCCGAAGCCACAACTAATGGGCCAGAAACTTTTGTAATCGTACCAATTTTTTCCATAATAACTTCCTTTCTAGAATAACTTTAGGCCAATGGCTTTTTCGACATCGGCGCGAAGTTTTTCTAAGCCTTGTCCACTCGCTTCTTTATCAATCGGAAGCGCTAATATAATTGGAAATGCTTTTTCGCTTAATCGCCTCCGATAATCACCAATCATCGTCTGCATTTCTTCGTCAATAACGATAATTTGCGCTTCAGAAGCAATTTTTTCCATCGCTTGTTTCATCATTTCTTCGTCATTAATGACGAAAGTTTGAAATCCTAAACTGCGAAACAAGAAAACGTTCTCACTTCTAGCAATCGCTACTACCCGTTTATTCATGTTGCTTCCACCATCAACTTTGCGTCGCGATTAAGATAAAGACGGCGTATGTCGATAATTTCAATTTGTTTGCGAATAATATACATAATAATGGCTGCGCTTGATTTAATATCAATCGCATCCATAGATAGTTCATCAAGAAGGATTGTCAAAAGTGAATGTTCAAGAGTGGCAAAATCACCGCTTTCAAAATAGCGTTCTAATGGTTCACAAAAACGTGCCATATAAAGAGTTGAAAAACGAGTGACGATTTCATGATCCGAGACATATAAAAGGTCTTTGATTTCACTAATTTCAATTGAACCTAATTCCAAAAGATTTTCTTCAATCATTCGTGCTTCTAATTTCATCTTTCGACCTCTTAAAAGAGATAGAAGATTATTGATGTCGGTAGAAATTGCAAAGTATTTTTCTAAAGATGAATCTTTGCGTTTTAAGATTTGCTCATGAAGTAATTTTTGAAAGGTCTTTTGTATGAAAGTAACTAACTCAAAACTATCCTGCAAAAATTGTTCGTCCACCTTAGTAATAAGTTGCTTATAAGGTTCAATTAGTCCATAGTAATCATCTTTTATAATCGCTTGTGATAATTCTTTCTCACTTAAAAACCCAGCTATTTCAAATGGTCCGTTTTCGGCTTGAAAAAACTTCTTTTTGTATAAAGAGCGAATATTCGTTAAATCGTATTTTGTAAAAAAGAATGATGGCAAATTATCATATGGCATTATTTCGATCAATTCTTCCTTTAACTTCAATACTTCGCCAGCAATAATGGCGTCCACTGCTTTGCTTTTGTCGTCGAGACCATAGCCAAATGATTGAAGCTTCAAAATATAGCCTTCATCATCGGCGGTTTTTAATTCACGAAACTGAGGCTTGCTAAGCAGGCTTGCAGATTTCGTGTTAAGCAGTGCGCTAGCGAAAGTATAGTCTGTCATTATTTGTTTTCTTCCCCAAATAGAGTTGCGAATAATTCCTTTTCTTTTTGTTTTCGAAGGTTGCTAAGTAAAGGTTTAACGCTGAAATTTAAGTCATACGTTTTGCCAAGAATTATGAAACCATCTTCTTCATTAGAAGATTTATCTTCTAATTTAAGGTTATAATCTTTGCCTAATCCTTTATTGAGTAAATCAAGTTCAACAACCTGAGCTCTTTTATGACTTGATAACGCTTTTAAATAGCGATCATAATCAAGGCCATTTACACGAATTATTTCATCTCCGTGAACATCTTCGCTTTGGATTTGTTTAATAGTAAAAGATAATAATTCGGCGCCTTCAAGCGCTATAAAATGAGCGAAGACGGCAGCAAAAATTTCATCGATGACTTTATTTTTTAAAGCTGAAATCGCTTGTCTTTTTTCAAGTTCACCGAGGGCTTCGGCTTGGTCAATCGCGTTTTGCTTGTCATCTTCTGCTTTTGCAAGCAAAAGAGCGGCTTCTTTTTCGGCTTCAGAAACGATCAAATGCTCAATAGTCTTGGCTTCGAGCTCGGCTTCTTTGCGAATTAAGTCGCTTTCGGTTTGTCCTTTTTTGATAATCTTATCGTAAATTGACATGTCCTCGCTCCTAAACGGCGACCGAAGCATACATGAGAATGCTAACGAGTAAGGCGAGAATGGCGTAAGTTTCTACAATTGCCGTCATCGTAATACCGCGGGTCATCATTTCAGGACGTTTTCCAGTCATTAATATCGACGTTGCGGCAACCTTGCCTTGGGCAATACCTGATATTAAGCCGACGATACCAATTGGAAGAGCAGCGCCTAACATGGCCCAACCTTGCCAATCGTCTAAAGCAATCGCTTGCCCACCAAGAAGACCTATTTTCTGCAAGATCAAAACCGCCATCAAGAAGCCATAAATACCTTGGGTTCCGGACATGGCCTGCAAAACCAAAATACGACCGAATAGGTCAGGCTTTTCCGCCAGCACTCCCGTGCCGGCACGACCAGCGATTGAAACACCGATAGCCGAACCAATGCCAGCCAACCCTGCAGCTAATGCTGCACCAATAATTGATAGAACTAATCCATAAGTCATGATTCTATCTCCTTTCTTCTCGTAAATCCGAGATTTCATTGATTTGTTTTAAGCGAATGGTAAAGGGTTCGAATAAATATCCGCCACCCTCATAAAACTTGTTAAAAAATTCAATATACTGCAAACGGCCATCGTGAACATAGGCCGAAAGCATGCCCATCACAAAGTTGAAAACATGGCCGACTATATAAACTAAAATAGATAGAATAAAACCAACCACACTTCCTTGAATCATCCCGGCAAGAAGATTCATTGTTGAAGCGATGACTGCTGTTGAAAGACTGAGGGCGAGAATACGTGAATAAGATAAAATATCGCTGACATAACTGGTCGATTTATAAATTGCACCGAGACCGCCAAGCACTTTTCCAAAAATATTTTTACTTTTGCGTCCCGCTAAGAAAAGAAGTAGTAAGGCACCGATGCCAGCAAAAGCGAGACCGATATAACTCAAGATGGCTATTTCGTTGAACAAGAACATTTGTGCTGCCACGAACAATAAACCAATCAGCACAAATATCCAGCTCAAGGAGTCGGCAATCGCACCAAGATAATCTTTGCGTTTAATCAATAAAGCGAATTTGAAACCAAGACCATTAATAATATGGAAAACGCCAAATACTAAAGAAAAACCTAACATAATTAATGGGTCATTAACCGGATTTAGAATAACGGTTGTCCACTGTTGAGAAAAAATACTTCCAATGAGGGCTCCTAAATCAAAAGGCGCACCAAAAAAGCTTCCAAATAAAATGCCGGCAATTAGTGCGGTTATTCCTGAATAAAAGAAAACAGTAATAAGGTTTTTCATTGTTCCCTTTGGTTTCATGAGCTTAATAGCTAAGCCAAACAAAGTTAACATGACTAAACCGTAACCAATATCGCCCATCATAATTCCAAAAATAATCCAATACCAAATAGCAACCGCTGGATTAGGATCAATTTCTTTGTGATTTGGCACTGCGAACATGTTCGTGATTGTTTCAAACTGCGTGACAAACTTGTTATTTTTTAAAGCGGTCGGAGGTATGTCGGCCTCAGTCGGTTCATTAAGCTCCATGTCAAACTCAGTCGTGACGCTTTTTACGACTTGATTTAAATGATCAATCTGATCGGCTCTGACCCAACCATCAACATAAAAGGAACGTTCAGTTTTACCAAAAGTAATACTTTTACGGTCAATTTTTGCTTGAATCCGGTCATACATTAACTCAAGCTGATTTTTGTTCTTTGCTAATTGTTTGAGATTGCTTTGCAGTTCAGTGACTTTTTCTTTACTCTCGGCTAAATCTTTTTCAAGGTTAGCGACATATTCGCCAATTGATAAATCAACCTCAGGGAGTTCAACTTCGGAAAACGTGCGTCTTTCAACTTCGCTTAAAAGTGTTTCATCTTCTTCATAATACGAAGCAAAAAAGAGCGCCGGACCATATTCGGATGCGGATAACGTTTGATATGGTATTTCCTTTTCTTTAAAAAAGGCTTGAATATTTTCTAAATTCTCATTTTTAACATGACCAACATGGTAACGGGTGTAAGATGATTTCCTTAAATCGCTGACGCGTATATCAATTTCGCGGAAAGGAAGATATTTTTGATGAAGTTCCTCGGTTTTTTTAATAATTGAAATGAGATTATTTAATTCTTCGACATCTCGTTCAACACTCTCGAGTAGAGTGACTTGCAACTCGTCTTCGAGCATGAACTTTTCGTAAGTTACTTCATGATACTGAAAAAGAGATTTCTTTTTACCATAACGATTTAAATCGTTAATAGCTTTGTTGATTCTTTGCATAAGGGCATTTTCATACGTCACATCCGCACTTGAAGAAGAACTGGGAATAATCATTAAAAGTGACGCTTTTTGTAAAGCGCGAATTAGTTCATCTTTATGTTCTTCAAGAACAAAGACACGAGCCTTCTTAACTGGAACGATCACTGGTTTTTACCTCTACAATCAATTGTTCAATTAACTTGGCCTTTTTAGTTGAAACTTGCTTATTAATATCTTCTTCGATTTTTTTAAGCGAGACTGAAAACTCTTCTTTCATCGCGGCTATTTTAGCGGTAGTTTCTTCTTCGTAGTTTTTGCACCTAACATCAGCATTAAGAAGCAAAGAAGCCGCTTGCTCCTCAGCTCTTTTTTTTGTTTTATTGATCAGCATTGTTTTGTAAACGCGAGCTTCCGTGACAAGACTTGATGCTTGCCGTTCAGCTTCAACTATTTTTTTCATTGCTTCCACGAAATCTACCTCACTTATTTATTTTGAAATAACGATTACGTATTCTAACATATTTACCATTATATATCTATATAACCGAAGAATATATTGAAATAAAGTTAAGTGACAATTCCATCGCAACAGCAATGTAAAAAATAGCTCGAGTATAATTAACTTGTCTTCTTTGTCTAGGAAAGGAGACTATTTAATGGCAAAGAAACATGTCTACAAAAGACTGACGATTGAGAATCGAATGGATATTCAAGCCGCGAT
>Ga0172381_10004689_pt1 | contig 14067 bp, 25 predicted proteins | sample Leawel6488metaG_FD_119754 | JGI IMG/M metagenome (GOLD analysis project Ga0172381, IMG submission 119754) | Leachate microbial communities from a municipal landfill in Southern Ontario, Canada - Leachate well 64-88 metaG | ecosystem: Engineered > Solid waste > Landfill > Unclassified | place... | reverse complement strand
TCCTTTACCACAATTCCGGGGCAGGCACATTCTTCCGGTGACGATTCTTCACCCGCTACTATAACGGATGCTCCGGAGTAGTCCCATAGTAGCGACATAAACGTATTCATATGGCTTTGTGGTACGTGATGCTTTTCACCGTCACAGAATTGCATGACGTAGCCTGTGTCTGTACGGCTTGCCATAAACTTGTGACTGCCAGTTATCACGGTGATAGGATCAGGAAAGTCTGTAGGCAACTCGATTGATTCCACGATAGCCCACGACATAAACGATGTAATAGCTTTCCCCATGTTGGCAGTAAGCCACCATACGTCGGTGCCATTGTTCCAGCTTAGTTGCACTTCAAAGGGAATAGGTTCCATTGTCACCTCCCATAGTTTCAGACTAAACTCCACTTCAGTGTCGTTTCCCAATCTCAATACAGTACGTGCCATCGTGATCATTTTCGTAGTCCTTTCAGATTCCTCGGTACCGGTACTTTACCCTGGCTTTCCTTCTTGCTATACGAAGATCTTTACATTCCTCCTCATGTTCTATTTCGTTGTGCATACGCAACCACCGTACCTGACAATTAATCATGTCAAGATCATAGCCTATTACGCTATGCAACTTCAGTAGGGTTGTGATATGCCCAAAGATTTTCCCTTGCAGTTGCAACACTTGTCCCACAAGTAGCAACACGCCGATGACACAGAAGTTTGTCAGTAGCGGTATCCACCACTCGTCCCTATACACCCCCACTATGGCTCCCCATATACTCCCTATACCTATCGCTATTCCGTACGCTATAACGCCTCTACGTAGCATTCCACTCACAATGTCACGGGCGTCCATAGTCGTAGGTCCTCCAATGGTCCAATGGTATCCACCGTTCGTCATCATTTACATAGCACTCACGGGTGTACCAGTGACTACCGACGTACTTGACCGGCATACCTGTCTCTTTACCAATACTCGCGCATTCTCCCTCATCGACCATGTCAATGAACCAGAGCAATCCCAATATGAACAGATACAATCCTCCCACTATCACGATAGCCCACGCTATTCCCGCACCTACGTTCCACCACTTCCCCATGCACCGTTTCACATCCGCCACCATCTTTTCCCACATACTTCTCATCTCCTAAACGCTATGCTCTGCATTCCGACATCGAATCTGAAATCTCTATGGTAGGTGCCAATCTTGACGTTTTGTTGTGACCACACGCTATATGTTTGCGTCTCCCTACACTCTTCCGTCACGTAGCTGACAATCACCCATCCTCCATCTTTTGTCCGAATAATATCCCCACGTTCTAGTTGGCTTACTCGCTTCCTCATACGCATTTTCTTGGTTGCCCCTCTTCCGCTTCCGCGCCACTTATAGTGTGTCATTTCTGTCGGTGCACACGGTGTGTCATATACAGGTCTCTAGCTCCCGCTATACCTCCAATCATAATGATCCCCACAACCCAGTACATAGCGGTGCTATACATATCCACCACGCTCCACACTACCGCTATCACCACGATTGCTACCACACGCCACACCACATACCAATCAATCATTTTCCCCTCACCATTGCGCGTAGGGCCACGTCGCCGGATTGACGGTAGTTCGACCTAAACGAACGTCCACATGTACTACGATACTGTCTGATTTCCGGTAGCCTAGACCGGTAAACCACCGACGTTTCTTCAATGAATTGAGTTTCACCATCCCTGGAATGTCTGCCGCGCGTCCCTCCACATGTTGTGATTTTGGACTGCCGTCAACGGCGTCATTGTGCTTCACACAACGGTAGCCAGACACGATACTTAGCCCGTGTGGATAGTAGGCGCTACGGATCAGCTCTAGCGCCGTGATGAGGTCTCGGTGTACCCATACCCCCCTACATTCATCATACTTTCCGCCACACTTGCACCGAAATTCTCTTGCCGAGAAGTGGCTAGAGATATCTCCTTTACCTTCCTCGTGTCGCTTCCACGATACGCTAGCGGCTTCTAGGGTTTTTGGTCCGATGATACCGTCGACCTTTAGGGGCGTGCCTAGGTTCCATGCACGTTGGAATGCTTTAGTCGTCTCGAAACCAAGGTCTTTAATGATTGACATGGCGCTACCTTTCATTCCCATATACAGCGTAGTTTTCTACGTACTCCCCAACGCCACCATATTGCCAGTCGCGTCGATACACTACCCCCACTATAATACCGACCACACACAACACTAGAGCAATGCCTATTGTCCACCGACGTATGTTCCTATTCCTCATCATCGCTCGATTCTTCAGGTACGCCGTATCCGTACGGCTTGAGTAGGACTTTACAGAGATGTTCTCCCGCTACTAGAGCTGAGTATGGTTGCAACATACCCATAATATCGTGAATCGCCGTGAGTGCATTTATCCACGACTTTAGCGTCGTGCCACTGCTACCCCCTTTGAGTATGGATTGTATGCGCGCCACGTGTTGATAGCGGTCCCTTTTCTCGTCCACAGAAAAGGCGAACATGCTTTCCAGTTCCCTACAGAAGGCTTTTCTGTCCGTCTTATTGTGTCCCCTACCGGACAACCCATAGAAGTTGTGTCGTGGCGCCATATCACAAGTATATGGGTAAAGGCCACTATCCCAGACCAATGGGATAGTGACCTTTATCACAGTAACGCTTCCCTATACGTACTCCCACACGCGCGCCTATCCGTCGTTCCTATCCCACGTCAATGACATGTCGAATCCCATATCCGTGGTCGCGTGCTGATTCCTTAGATAGATCCTTACGGGTGCGTTGGGCAACACAAACTCCAATGTCGTCAACAATCCGGCAGGCGTATTGGTATTATAGGAACCGCCATAATACAGGGGCGTTCCATACGCCCTATCGATAACCCACCATGTCATAGGTATGGCCGCTACGGACCATTTCCATGTGATTTTACATCGACCGTTGCCTGTTGCCGGGTACATATACCATAGCGTTGCGGCTGGAATTGTTCCTTTCCAGCCCACTACTCCCGCGTGTTCCATAGCGGTATAAGCGCCACCATCGGGTACGGGATCGTTCGCACACGCGCTACGGTATTCCAATTGGGACTTGCTACGCCACGTGAGTGTGTATCCCAGATAGACGCCCGTGTTGCCGCCCGACATGTGGACCAATTCAATGACACACCATGGGGCTTTAACGGGTATGTGTGCCCTATGCCGGTCGCCACTCCCCTCCAAATAGATCTCATCATAGTCGGCCCAATTGGTCCACGGTGTCATGCCACCATAGTCAGGGTCTACGTGGGACCAATAGACCTGTACGGCGTAGGTCTCTCCGTCCCCGATAAGCTCTGCCACTATCTCTATGCTTTCAAACCCCGTGGTCGCTATGGCACCGCTATTGTAGGCAAGGATACCCATTGGCGAGTAGTAGCTCGTTTGTTGTGTCCATAGTCGGTACCAGAACCGACGCGCCATGTTGTCCGACGGTATGTGCAAGCCACTGTCCGTCTGTAGCGATAGCGTGGACGTTTCGCCGACCCTAGTGAGCGCCCATAGCTCACTCTCTTCCGTCCACTGTTTGACGTCTCCAGGTGCCAGACGGTACCCGTTGTCAACCGTCATACTTGCCGCCGTGCCAAGGAAGATATCCTCTTGCCCCTCATTTTGCATGGTGACCATGGGAAATCTAGAGATGTCCGTTAACACTTGCATAGGCATGTTGTTAATGGTATAGCTGATTTCCATCTTTTGGTGCTCCCCTTCCTTAGGTATGGTCACCACACGTGCCGCCACACGTGCCGCCACACGTGTCACCACACGTGTCACCAAGTCTGCCACCACACGTGCTGCCAAGCCTGCCACCACACGTGCCGACAAGCCTGCCACCAAGCCAGTCACCAAGCCTGCCACCATACGTGCCACTAGCGTGTCACCAAGCCTGCCACTAGCGTGTCACTATCCCTGCCGCTTGAGTCGCCAGTAGTGGGGGGTTCCTTTGTGGTTGTGTATGGCGTCTTCTTTGATGCCACTACGCTCACTAAGAGCGCTATAGTATCTATCCGTCCCGGTGACTACCCCCATATGTGACCCTACCCATACCACTATGTCTCCCCGTTGTGGTGTCGCTACCCGTACCGCGAAAGGTGCCGCTAGGGATTCAAACGTGCGTGTCGTGAAACGTGCTCCGTTGTATACCCCCATAGTCTTGAGAGCACCGTAGACCAAACCGCTACAGTCCCATCCATCCTTGACACTAGCGCCACCCCAATGGTAATCGTTCCCTGCCGCTTTGGCTAACCGATTCATTTCCGCTATTAGGTCACCACTCGCGCTGCTATCACCGTAGCTAATGGTGTCAAGTGTCACTACACCCGCCGATGCGCTTCCCCCCTTACGTGCTCCCACTTCCTTGAGTAGTGCACCGTCCGCCGTTAGAACTGCCACCACACTATCCCGTAGATCTTCCGGAATCTCCCTTACCCTGCCACTAAGGGTTGCCCTCATGGTGAGGATTCCGGCGAGAATGAGAATGTACGCGATAGTGTGCACGGTGTCATACTCCTTTGGTTACCGCCGTTGTCGCCGTTTTGACTACCGCCATAGCCGGTCGTCTCGCCAGTATGACTACCCCCAGAACTACCATGACAATTGCCGCGATAAATCCTCCCGCCGTCAAGGTGGAATTGAGCATACTTTCCCCTAGAGCTTTCACTCCGGCTGTCACCATACCGGGGATATCCGCTACTCCCTTGACCTTTCCCATAGCGTCCCCGAAAGTGTCCACCACAGGAATGTCGGTGAACAAATCTGTGACCCTTTTGACAACGCCAGGATCGGTGCTAAGAAACTTCTTATAGGCACCGCTATTGAATGTCGACCATGCTTTGTATCCTTGGGCTTTGAACACGATACCCGCTGCTTTGGCATTGGCTTCCGTGTTCAGCAAATTAGCTGCCCTAATGAATCCGCTAGTGTCCCACTCCCTCCACTTCTCGTTGATTTGCCATAGCCCGTAGTCGCGTGTGCCATTGGTGTTCGGTCCGCCTACGGCCGTCTTAACGCCTTTACTCTCTGCCATAGCGATTGCTGCCATGACGTCCGCGTCGGCGCCTTTAATGTGCCGCAGTGCCAATACCCTTAGCTGCCCGTAGTCGAGTGCCATATCATGCCACTCTCACACGGGTTCCCACCTTTACGGGGAACTTCAGTTCGTCGTTCAGTTCCCGCACCTTGGCTTGGGTGGTCCCATTCTTCCGCGCGATATCCCGTAGCATGGTCATACCCCTACGCGCGGTCACATACTTGGCGCTACGCCACTTAGGTACGGTGACTTTTTGTCCCGTACCCCACGGACCTTTACCAATGGCGATATTTGCCGCTTCCAATAAATCGGTTGCTACGTCATCCTTCCTCGCATAGTACAACGTAGCCAGTTTCGCCACGGTGTTGTCATTGACTCCCTTGACAACGTGCACACGGGGAAGCGTTCCTTGCTTCTTAGCCGGTTCGCTACCGGTCTTCCCGGGGGTGACCGCTTCCGGAGGTACCCCCAGTTTCTTTGTTGCTTTCTCTACCGCCATACTTTCGTCATACGATAGATCGGCTCCCGCCAGATAGTTGGCTATAGCCCGTTGGGCGGACAACGTGCTATAGCCTTGTTCCGACAGATACGTGACGGCTGCTTTACCCCATGTTTCGTTCGTCTCTACCGTTGTCTCTACGGGTTCCGGTTCGTAGACGGCATAGGACGTGGCGCCACCCGTTGCCAATCCGGAGTAGTCGACGGCCGTACCGCTAGGCGCGGTCGTCGTCACTTCCCCTACGTCTTCCCCTACCTCTTCCCCTACCTCTTCCTCCGTAGGTGTCGCTACGGTTTTCATTTTCCATGCCACAATAACCAGGATGACGGCGCCACCCCCCGCCAGATAGATGACGGGCACGCCACCGATTTTCTTAGAGAAATCGACCGCCATTAGCGTGTCCCTTCATACCATGTTTCGTAGACGCTAGTCATTTTCGCCAGGTGCGTCCGTTGCTGCCCCTTAGCGGAATCCAATACCCGTTGGTCGGAATCCGGGATCACTTCCGTGTGCCTACGGATATTCTCTTGGATCGGTCTACCGTCGATGCCGTGGGCGTCGAAATAGCCAGCGACGGGGAAACATCGTCCTTCCCCTATAGTGGGCTCCATACCGGCGATATGTTGAATGTTTCGGCATCCCCATACACCCGCCGCTTCCTCACCCGCCGCGTGACCCAATACGGGAATACGGTCGTTCACATAACCGACGTCCACTGTCTGTCCACGCGCGGACGGAGGAAGTGGTTTCACTCCCCCAGACACGTTGCTACTGATTGCCCTACTACCCAGCGACAGCAACGGATTAGGGTCGGTCTTCAGTTCGTTGATCTCTACGGCCGGACTTTCGTCGGTCGCTTCCGTTGTTTGGTCCGCATAGTCCACCGTTGATTCGATACGCTCTGCGTCGGCCGGGGTGACAGCACCCCCCATACCCCACATAAGAAAGCTCACGATACGACTCCCTTACTTGGTTACGGGAGAGACTGCCACCTTGACGGCTTTGACGAACCCGTCAAGCATGGTAGAGATGACCTTAGCCGTGTTGCTACGCTTACTGATGATGACCGACAGAGCGGCCAACACGATGATGCCCATAAAGACACCGATGACTTTATCTGGCACTTTGGTTACCTCTTTACTTGACTTTTCTTGAGTACGGGAACCGCTGAAAGAGTGACGCCCAATACCAGCAAGAGTCCCATAGCCCGTACCAACGGGGCCACTTTTGTGCCTGCCGTGGTGGACGCCATAATCACCATGACTATGGTGGCGATAATGGCTTTATGGCCTTCTTTAGGCCATGCCCGATCTCTGGCCATACCCGTGAGTATGGCCAGAGACCCAGCTGCCAGGTAGGGGAGCTCCGGACGCACCGTCACCGCCTACGGAACGACCGAAAGATAGCGAGCAACGAGAGTCCCACGACAAGCGCCACAAGCCTCTTGTCGTTCAGGCCAGAGATGATCTTTTCCATGTCGCTATACCCCAATCAAATGACGTGGCTACGGAGAGACAGATACAGGAATCCAATCATCAGCATGGCCGCGCCAATGATCATGATGCCATCCTTCAGAGCCGTCTCCCCCAGGCTCTGCCCGGGGGTCTTCTTCAGACCCGGCTCCCGGTGGGACGTAAGAGAGGGTGTGGCGGGACGGTTCCCACCATCATCGGTAACAGGCATGGCAACCCCTTAGTCAATGGCGGAAGCGCCGTAGAAAGCGGCCGCATTGGTGATTTGCATGAGGGGAGCCAAAACCTCCGTTTGGTCGACGGCTGCACCCGTGGTGTATGTGACGACGCTCTGGGAACCCGTACGGGTGTTGTAGTAGGGGTGACGTCCGCCCGCCAGAGCGTAGAAAGGAATGACCAAAACGCCACGGTCCAGACCGGTCACCGTACCCGCCGTAATCGGCACGTATGACAGAGCGAGATCGGTACCGTGGTAGCCGTAGGACTGCCTCACACGGTGGTTATGGGATTCCAGGGTGATGGATTGCTGAACGGGGACGTTGTCCAATTCGTAGTTGACGTTACTGGCGGGGGCGATAGCGGTACGAACACCCGCCGCTCTGGAAACAATGATGTACCAGGGGGAGAGTCCGCCACGGGTGGCGATACGCACCTGGTTTGCAGCCGCAGCCGTCGCCGTGTGGTTCTCGTAGCGGTTGTCAACGAAATCGCCAATGGCGGGGGGTGTGACGTTGACCGTAGCGGCTCCCATGGTGGAAGCGACCGGGGCCCAATATTCCTGTTCGACCTGTACCGTGAGGTCTGCGGCAGAAACGGTGGTACCCGTAGCGGCAACGGTGTAGGCGGACGTGGCGATACGGAGCTGAAGAGTGGTATTCGAATCCGTGTTCGGAACCGACCCGTAGCCAGAGTTATAGTCGACCTCAAGGTCCAGGTCGAGCCGGAACGTAGCGGTAGCACCCGTAGTACTGACCGTAGCCCACGCATATTCGGGAGACATATGCGGGTTGAACCAGTTCTTCAGGGTGTTGGTCTTGTGCGTCCCATGGAACCCGTACTTGTTGAGAAGGTACAGGTTATAGCCGGTGATCGGGTGGAACAGTGGCTGTCCCTGTGCGTCGGTCAATGTGATCGACGAAATGAGGTTCCATGGTGCGTCACCGGCGACAAGCGCGGGATCACTCGCGCACGTCATGGTGAAACAGAAGAAGAGGGACACTCGCCGGACGTATCCGGACGGCGGAATGCTGATCGGACGGAACTGGTTCGCCGCCAATACTGAGATGGTCTGTGTGTCGACGAAATTCTCATGCGAACGTGACGCCACAGAGAATTCCACCCCCGCTACGGGGGTGAGTGTACGGGTGTCTTCAGGCACGACTGTAGTCCCTTCTTTAGAAGCCGAGAGAGAGCCACGCACGGGAAAGCCGGTTGTCGGCTCCCATGGCGAGATAGTGTGCCGTCCCAAAGAAGGCCACTACCAGAGCGATGACCGCCAGACCGTGCGTTGCTGAGATATGCACGTGTGGTCTCATAGCACAATCCTACGACTACTTGGCGAGATTCAACCGCTCTGCTATGGTCCCGTGACCCGTGGGAACCCATAGGAAATCGTGGTCACCGTTGTTAGCGATTTCTTTTTGTAGCTCTCTGGCGGACTGTCTACCGCCTAGTTCGGCAAGTCGTTTAAGGTCCGCCGATTCACTCGCGCGTGCTATGAAGGAATGACTAGCGTTAGCGTAAAGAGCCAATGGTAGGTGTGACGGTCGTTGCGACAGTGTGATGAGAGTACCCCCGGACGACCGATATAGCGCGGACATCGTGGCGAGAGTATCGCCTAGCCCTAATCCTGCCCCCCGGCGTGACCTACGGTCATAGGGAAGGGACATGAAAAGACCCTCATCTATGTGAACCGTCCACTTACCCTTAGCGGTAATCGTGTCAAGAGCATCAGCAAAAGTCACCGCCAATAGGTGACGCGCTTGAGCGATCGGTAGCCCTTCCACTTTCGGCCACAAAAGTATTTTGTTCTCGAAAGCCGTAGGGGCACGTCTAGGCCATGACTCCCACCGTGTCCAATCACGGTAGAGATCGGTGATCGTCTCGTCCGGGGCTATTTTGGCGACAAAATTGACGACATGCCCACCATGATTGACACGCATCATGTCAAGGTAGTAAGCAAGTACCGTTTTACCGGAACCAGTGCCACCCGTGACAAGTACGTGTTCGGTAGCTTTCCAGGATCTATCGATCCTGGCTAATGCCTGCCGACCCTGGGAACCTAAACGGAACATGGTACCCCCGTTCGGCCGCTTCCGTCACGGCAATAGCGCCTACCCGGCCGGTGAACTTACCCAAAGCAATGAGTAAAGCAATGTCGGTGGAACCTGAAAGTGCTTTGGAAATCTGTTCCGCGCGCCTTGGGTTATTCTGTAGAGCCTGGTAAAGGTCGTTCTTCAGGGTATCGGAACCGTCGAATATGGCATCACCCGTCTCATTGAATTTCATGCCATAGCAGCCGATACCCACTAGCTGACAAATATTGACGACACCATCGGCGGCTTGTAGGGCAAGCAAGTCATTCTTGGCGGACGAACGGCGCGACGTATTGGAGCGCCCATTCTTCTTGTGTTCGGAACAGAAACGGGGTTTCCTACCGCGTCCGCCGTAGGTGAGAGCCTTTCCACAAACCTCACATAAATACTCAGAAGAAAGCTCCGGTACAGGATCGGTCTGTGGCACGTCGACGTCGACGATTTCGCCAGGGACAACGGTCGTCGGCCGAAACTCGATAAGGGCCACCTATGTCACTCTCCCTTCCAACCACGATGGGTCCACGGGGGTTTCGCCGGGGAAGGATCGGGTGTGGAACCGGCCAAAGCGTTTTTGATCTCTTCCACCGTGGCGGCAAGAGTTTCCACAACGGCACTCAGAGCGGACACGTCGTCAGACGGCGTAGAAGGGGGTGTGGGAGTCGGTGTGGGAGTCGGTGTGGGAGTCGGTGTAGGTGTGGGGGTGGGGGTGGGATCGGGAGTCGGTGTGGGGGTAGGAGGGGGTGTTTCGCTCACGGGAAGCGATCCTTTCAAAGAGTGAGGGGGTGATGACCTGAAGTAGCGCGTGCACCTGGCCGTGGTGGTTACGGAGAGTGAAAGCCGGCATTACTCTGTGTAGTTGGTTTGAGCACCGCGGCTCTAGATGTTGATCATGAAAGCGTGACGACGTGCCGCCCGCGATACCACCACCACGCGCCGATGGATACCACGCCCGTAATGATCACCATACGGTCCGCTTTAGGGATACGGTTCCACATTGCTTTACCCCTTCCTACGCCACCCGATCATGCGAGCAATAGGCGACGTCGACAGTCCTTCCATGATGGACGCTACCTCAGTGATGATAGGTTCGGAATTGTCATAGACGTCTTGCACCTGTTCCGCCATAGCCTTGACCATGGTGTGCATGTTAAAGACCATACGATACAGTTCCGCTATCTGCGCTTCCGTAGACAACTCTTTCAGTGGTTCCATGTCATTTTCAGCCACGTGTCACCGCCCACCATGACACGGCCGTTGTGGTGTCCACCACCGTGTTCCGCACCCATACTTCCCCCGTATGTGAGTCAAGGCGCAATTCCTTGTCCGCATAGACTCTTCCACACCCGATCTCAGTCTGAAGTTGTTCCGCGTGTCCACCGACAAGCACATAGTCCGTGGCGGTTTCCGTCGCAATAGCGATGACTAGTTCCGACCTATAGACGTCGGCAGGCAAAATCTGTACTTCCCCCCACGTTTGCATGATAAGCATGGTGCCAGAGAGGATTCTGGTTTGAGGGACGAGAATCGGGGGCGTAGGGTCTACTACGGCCGTCGCTTCCGGCTTCTCATAGGCCATGCCTTCAGTGGTTTGATCCGATGCCCAATAGTCATCGTCATGGACGTCTCCACCGTCGATGCTAGGGGTGACGAAACTCACACCCTGTGCGGGACCTTTAGCCCCATAAGGGTCCGGGACATTCTCATAGACTGTCATGGTCACATTCTCTCAAGAAAAGGACGCAATGACGTGAGCGTCAATAGCGCCGAGGAAAGAGCCCTTATCCGGGACCGTATCGCGCGGACCAATGCGCGACCGCACGATTTCGTATCGGAACCCCTATTGATCGGGGAACTGACGCTGGTACGGATCGCTGGGAAAGAGAAGAAAGAAGGGGGATACGGAAAGTACCCCGTATTGGTCATCAAAAGAGATGCGGAAGACCTCACGGAAGGGCAGGCACCCTACGTCGCGTGCCACGCTTTCCACTTCCTTTTGGGTGAGCAATTGCAAGAGCTAAAGCCAAAGAAGGGGGAACGTCTCGCCTTCCAGTGGGGTGGAAAGCTTGAGACGAATGCGTCAGCCAAAGCCGTGGAAGCGGGTACCGTCGACGATGCCGACCGCACCTTCTACCACATGTGGACGGTCCTACGGGTGGCCGATTTGCTCACCACAGAGGAAGAGGATTCCGACCCGCTTCCCTGGGAGTCATAGAGCCTGCCAGAGGTAGAGCACAGAGAAGGACCCGCCACGGGTGATCGGGTAGTCACCGTGGCGGGTCCTATAATGAGTGTGTCACCTAGTCGGATCAACTCACACCCCCATCATAGCGTCAACCGGGGTGACAGCGAAATGAGTCCATCATGTCGCGATTGTCGTTTACGTCTGAAAACTTCCTTAAGCACGTATTCTCTCCCAAGAAGTATGGGAGACCTAAAGGGATGCGTAAAGGTAGTAGTCTGAAATTCACTAAGGGAAGAGTACGGGGAAGACTACGGCAGTACAACAAGTTTGACGCCGTACAAAGGGAAATCCTTAGGATTACCGATAGGCGCGAGGAATACCTACGGGGTGAGATCACCTTTGTACAGGCAAAAGGGGAGCTTAGGGAACTAGCCATAGAACGTGGCATTGTCAAGAGTAAAAAATCTTTATTAGATCAGGCTATAGATCATATTGCGACGGAGGTAAAGAAACGTCCATATGATCAATCGCGGCGTGCCGTACGGCTAGATCTTATGCGAATGAGACTAGGTAAAGCCGGAGTAAAAGTCCGCCGTAGGGTATTGAGTATGACCTATGACGAACTGGCCACGGCGGGGGGTATAGACCCCGAAATAGACACTGAGTATGCCGTGGTGGACGTCGATACAGGCGAACTATATAACCCTTATTGGTATCACTGAAATCGGGTACAGTGTGTCCAAGCAATGTCGTGCGTGTGGTGTGTCCTTTGAAGGAAGCGCTAGAAAACTCTATTGTTGCGGGAGATGTCAGGACAACTACAGTAGGAAGAAGAAAAGGGCAGACAACGTTCAGCGCTTTGTGGGAGTCGATGGGGAAGGGCTCACACGCCCTGATGGAAAGCATGAGTACGTCATGCTTAGCGTCGGGGAAAAGACGCTCTGTAGGGGTGGGGAAGAGCTAGGCTATGGGGAGATCTTTTCGTTTCTGTGGGAATGCTATTGCGCCGATCCCAGCGCTATCTATGTGGGATTCTTCCTAGGATATGACTTCATTCACTGGACCAAAGGAATCGACGAGAGTAAAGCAAGGATGTTGTGGACCCCCGGAGGAATAGCCGCTAGACAGAGTAAAGGTGGGAAGAGGGTACAACCATTTCCCGTGTACGTGGGGTGTGGGAAAGGAGAAGGGGAAGGGTGGGAAGTTGATATATTGGCTGGAAGAAGGATGAAGCTTAGGCCACATGTCCACGCGCCGACGAAAGCTGATCCGGAAAGGTGCGCGTGTGGGGGTGATATTGAGGTAGAGATAGAAGATTGGGAAGGGGAAGAGGATGACCTATGGGACTACCTAAAGGCTAATCCGTATGGGAAGGGAAAGAGCCACGGAAAGTCGTGGATGTATATATGTGACACGGGACCGTTTTGGCAGACGGCATTTTTGAACGTTGTCAATCCGGATAAGTGGCCGGTACCGATTGTCAGTAGGGACGAGTATCGGGTGTTGAAAGAGGGGAAGGGAGGAAGAGGGGGCGTTACCGAGTACGGGGATATCTCTTGGATCGGTGAGATGGTCACGTACAACCAGCTGGAAAACGAAGTGTTGGGGAGAGTTACTGAGAGTCTCAATAGGGGGTTCACCGGGATCGGTCTCAAGCTCAAGGGTGGTGATTGGTACGGTCCGGGACGTGCTGCGGCTCTATGGCTTGACGGTATAGGGGACAGTATTAAGAGGGAAAACGTAGAAGGTGTGGTGCCGTGGTGGGCACTGGAAGCGGCCCGTGACAGCTACTACGGGGGGTGGTTTGAGCAATTTATGCACGGACACATTCCAGGTGTGACATGGGAATACGATATCAATAGCGCCTACCCTTGGATCATCTCTCAGCTGCCATGCCTCTTGCATGGGAAGTGGAGTAGGGGGGAAGGGGGGAATGGGTGGGGGGTAGGGGATGGTCTGTGGTTGGGTAAAGTGCACGTCAAGGGAAGTGACCCGTATATCGGTGCCATGCCCTATAGGGACAAGAATGGGCACATACTGCGTCCACACGAGTGTGTGGGATGGTACTGGAAACATGAGATAGACGCGAGTATGCGGGCCGGTCTGGTAGACAGTGTGGAAGTGCTGGAATGGGTTCACTACGAACCGTGCGACTGTAAACCTCCGTTGCGTTCTATCGCGGAACTGTATGGGGAACGGTTAAGGAGAGGGAAGAATGGTCCGGAAGGGGTTGCCCTGAAGTTGGTCTATAACTCAAGCTATGGGAAGATGGCACAAAGTGTAGGCGCACCTAAATTCGCTAACCCTGTCTATGCGTCATTGATTACGGCAGGGTGTAGGACAATGATCCTTGACGCTATTGGGAGTCATCCTTTGGGTAGTAAAGGCGTGACAATGGTAGCCACCGATGGGGTGTACTTCAGGACAGAGCATGGGGGATTGAATGTGGATGGTAGTAGGTTAGGGGCATGGGATGAGGGGAAGAAGACTAATATGTGCCAGTTTATGCCTGGAGTCTATTGGGACGACGCGCTAAGGAATGCCGTA
>Ga0172381_10004688_pt1 | contig 14068 bp, 4 predicted proteins | sample Leawel6488metaG_FD_119754 | JGI IMG/M metagenome (GOLD analysis project Ga0172381, IMG submission 119754) | Leachate microbial communities from a municipal landfill in Southern Ontario, Canada - Leachate well 64-88 metaG | ecosystem: Engineered > Solid waste > Landfill > Unclassified | place... | reverse complement strand
CTGATGTACTATTATTTGTATGTGTTACGTAATTGCTGTAAAAACTGTCAATATTAACACCATCTATATTTCCACTGATCGTTAGATCGCCAATCAAACAAAGTCCCGAAAATGTGGGTGTAGACGTTTGTGAAAGATTTTGTGGCGCTTTAATCGTTATTGATCCATCCAAATTATTGTCTATTTGAATTTGATCTGTCGTTCCTGTAATAAGTGTCGTCAATGCTTTTTTTTCTATATTTCCGATTGGATCTGCAAATAATATCGAATTTGATTTTGTTCGTGAATCATACAGCAAACGTAAATTTGATACAATGTAAATATTTTCAAAGTACGCATTTGGATTCACATATCCTTTCTCCATCGCTGAAACGCGTTGAGTAATTTCGTGCATATTACTTCCCAAATCATATCTTGGCAACATATAATTTGAGTTTATAAATAAATTTATACGATATTTATACGATATTTGTTATACAAGTAAAATAAATTCCCTTTGATTTGACATATTTACTGTAATCTCTAATAAACTTTTCCCATATTGTTCTAATTTCTTCGTTTTGCATAATTTTTACTTTCTTTGAATAATTAGTTTGTTGATTTTGCATCCAATTTCCCAACATTTTAATATTCTCGTTTTTATCATGCGTTGACGGTTTCTCTTTATTTTCATCGATATATTCTTTTACTTGTTTCAATATATCATTCCAACTTTCTTCATTCGTTTTGAAATATTTTCTATATTCTTTCATAAATTCTTTCCATATTGTTCTAATTTCTTCGTTCAGCATAATGTTTATTTTCTTTGAATAATTAGTTCGTTGCGTTTGCATCCATCTTCCCAACATTTTAATATTCTTGTTTTTATTGCATTGTGATGGGTTTTCTTCATTTTTATCAATATATTCTTTTACTTGTTTCAATGTATCATTCCAACTTTCTTCATTCGATTTGAAATATTTTCTATATTCTTCAATAAAATTTTTCCATATTGTTCTAATTTCTTTATTTTGCATAATGTATTCTTTCTTTGAATAATTAGTTCGTTGTGTTTGTATCCATTTTCCCAACATTTTAATATTCACGTTTTTATCATATTGTGATGGTTTTTCTTTATTTTCATCAATATATTCTTTTACTTGTTTCAATGTATCATTCCAACTTTCTTCATTCGTTTTGAAATATTTACTATAATCTTTAATAAAACATTCCCATATTGTTCTAATTTCTTTATTTTGCATAATTTGACATTTCTTTGCATAATTATTTCGTTGATTTTGTATCCAATGTCCCAACATTTTAATATTCTCGTTTTTATCGTTCTGCGACGGTTTTTCTTTATTTTCATCAATATACTCTTTTACTTGTTTCAATATATCATTCCAACTTTCTTCATTCGTTTTGAGATGTTTTCTGTATTCTTTCATAAATTCTTTCCATATTGTTCTAATTTCTTCGTTTTTCATAATATCCATTTTCTTTGAATAATTATTTTGTTGATGTTGTATCCAATTTCCCAACGTTTTAATATTCCTGTTTTTATTAGTCGTTGATGGCTTTTCTTTATTTTTATCAATATACTCTTTTACTTGTTTCAATTTCAATTTCCAACACACATTTCCCCATCGATCACAAACGATTGATGTCACTTTATTAAACATGTCACTTAAATTGATTTCCGTTTTCCCAAACGTTACGACATTTTTAAAACTTGCTTGAAATTTTCGATTCGAATTTGTATGATTCTCGCTCGCCTTTGTAAATTCATCAATAATTCTATCATCAACTGTTCCAAGTGATTTAAGAATACTTTTAATATTTCCGAAATCCGATTTATCCATATCAAATAAATTTTCTTCATCCAATGATACAATTGTCGGAACGATAATATATCCGAATTTTTTACTTTCATGTTTTCTTAATACTCTTCCGATTGATTGAATAATATCGATCGTTGACATTTTGTTATCGCAAAAACATACACAATCTACGATCGGAATGTCTACACCTTCTTGAAATATTCTTGCACTCGATATAATCGCACATTTATCGTTAACGAAACTGTCTACAACTTTCATTCTTTTTTTCATTGACGATTCTCCAGTTAAATAATAACAATTACAATCTATCTTAAGTTGTTTTAACATGTTTTCTAAAATATCAAACATCTTTTTAGCATTTGCATTTGTATTATTAAAAGTCAATACATGCGTTAAATTCCTTCCGACGATATTTTGACACAACAAATATGCTGTCATGTAATATCTCGATTCGAATTCATCTTCAGTCTTTCGATCAATTATTAATTTATTCTTTTCCAAAACTTGTTCAAATCCTAAATCATTTATTAAAGGTGCTATAACTTTGTAATCACACAATTGTCCATTTTCGATCGCTTTCTTAAAAGAATAATTATAAATGACTTTTCCGTAAATTGTTTTGTTATCCATGGATATGACTTCATCCTCTTCGTCACTGCTACTTACATTATTTCGGTGTTTATAAATTTTTTCAGTAGCCGTTGTAAATAGTCTTTTCTTCGTTTTAATATTTTTGTCATTCAAAAGATATGAAAATAACTTTGAACTCTCTCCACATGTTTTATGCGCTTCATCATAAATGATCAAGTCTAATTCAAAATCCAATTTCATACATACTTTTGATAAAACGTCTGATGATTGATAAGTTGTAATAATTACAACGTTTGAATGTTCTTTCAAATAATTTTCAATTTCATTACATGACGTTGTTAAAAGTAGTCCAGTATCTATGCATGTCTTAACTTCGGCGTCTGATCCAACCAATAAGTAATTTCCAGTTTTCATTTCACACCATGTTTTGTATGTTTGCGATAAAAGATATAATGATGGGACAACGATGCATATACGATTGTGATCTTCTAAAACTTGCGTTATCCAATAACAAACCAATGTTTTGCCTGTTCCACATGGCATATATAGACGACCTTTATCGTTCTCTAAAAAATAATCTTTCGCACAATTTATAATTTTAGTTTGATATTTTCGTGGTTCATATAAGATGATATTATCATTCATTTCAAGAAATATATTATGTATTTTGGTGAAAGTATTCTGACTAATATCGTTTAATGAATGATATAAAATATTAATTATCTTTGGATTGTGTCCGATATATTTGTTCGGAACATTTGTATTAGTGAAAAATATCCCTTTTTCGAATCCATTAGAAATTCCGAAAGTTAAACCAAAAAACGTTGCTAAACATGTCCAATCGATAACTTTAGATTTATCTCTTCTGTATTTAACTTGAATAGCATAAAATTCGTTTTCAGTTGTTTCAGCAATTAGATCGATTCCAATATCATTTTCTGGAATTTTTAATTTGTTTAAAATTTTGGTAGGAACTTCATTCAGTAACCAACATTTTTTAATAAAGCAATATCTTGGATCAAACGTCAAAATCAATTTAGCAAAATATTCAAAATACGTTCCACATAATTTGTTTGGTTGAATGTCATCGAGTTTTTTGCAAAATTCCGTAAAAGAATTTGACGAGCATATGAGTTTAACGAAATTTTCGTCGAACGACATATTAGTTTTATAATATATCATATTACTACTTTATATTTCTTAAATATTGAATAATTCATTTTTTTATTGATCTAAGATGGTGGAATTTCTGCCTCATCCTTATCCCAATAATCTCTCATCATTTGATCTTTTCGTGTTCCAATTATTAAAACATTGTATTCTCCATCCATATTAACTTTGATATTGATATTTTCTTCCAATTCATCGAGTTTGCCATATCCTGATCCGAAACCGTTAGATGGTGTTATCATAATTTGAGTATTCTCGTTCAGATATTTGTAATAAGTCGGTAATTGAATGGTATATTCGCCATTTGTCGTTGTAATAAGATATCTATAAATGTTATCACCGCGAGTGGGTGACTCGACAAAACAATGCCTTAATTTCCATCCTGCTTTTGACGGATCTGGATGTTCGATTTGAAATGAACCGCCACCTTTCGTTAGCGTTCCAGATACGTGCAAATTTCCATTATCGTATATATTTACACCTGCCGATCCCGCCACATTAGTCACCTGCAAACACCATCCTGTACCATCCCCAATGATCATTTTCGCTGATACTGGGGATGTTCCCGGAGTAAATCTTATCTGCGAACCAAAACCTCCTGGCATCCAAAATCCTCCTACCGCGTAAATATTCTTCGCAACTCCAACACCACCTCTAACTTGAAATGCACCTGCCGTTTCTGACACTGTGTCTGTTGTTATTAATATTTTTGTTGTTCCACCAATAAAAACATCTTTCGCGATTCCTGCACCTCCCAATGCTATTAATGATCCTGTTGATGACGATGTCGATTGTGTAGTAACGATAATATTTGCCTCACCACCAATAAAAACATCTTTTGCAATTCCAACACCTCCTGAAATAATTGATGATCCTGTCGATATTGACGTCGCTTCTGTAGTTATTATTACTCTCAGTGCTCCTCCAATATAAACGTCTTTTGCAATTCCGACACCACCCGAAATAATTGCCGATCCTGTTGATATTGATGTTGCTTGTGTTGTTACTACTATTCTCATTTCTCCCCCAATATAAACGTCTTTCGCAATTCCAACACCACCCGACACAACTAATGCGCCGATCGCTGTTCCTGTCGACTCAATCGTACTAAATACTTGCGTTCCACCCGTTGCGTAACCATTGTACACACCAAATAACATCGTTGTTCCATCACTCGCCTTAATATTCCAATTACTTGATGCTATTGCAGCGGTTTTAAAGTGTATATTTCCGTATGTTCCTTCCAAATATGTACCATATGAATGTGTTGAATATAATCCATCGTGATAAAGTTCCCCACTGATTCCAACACCACCAGTAACAACTAATGCACCAGTCGTTATTGATGTTGATGCTGTTGAATGATATATTTTAACTCCTTGTGCTTTTCCCAAATCACCATCGATTCTCATTAATTCTTGTTCTGACGCCGTTCCAGTTCCCGCATAAAACGAATGATGTCCTGATACTAAACCTACCTGATACCTCAATTCGTATGATTGCATGCCTATTCCGTAAAATTGATAATTATTTCCTGAATCGTGAAATACAACTCTTTTCTTTACATCCGCCGATGGAAATTGTATCTTATCACCACATCCAATACCACCTGAGACGATTAACGATCCTGTCAAATTACTACTCGATATCGTTGTATCTTGTATAGTAATTGTTCCACCAATAACCATATCTTTTGCAATTCCGACACCTCCAGTAACGACTAATGCGCCTGTTGATGATGATGTCGTTTCTGTTGTGTGATATATCTTAACACCTTGCGCTATTCCTAAATTACCATCAATTCTCATTAATTCCTGATCAGTAGTCGTTCCAGTTCCCGCGTAAAATGAGTGATGTGCCGTTGTTCCAGATACTTGATATCTCAGTTCCGATGATCGTATTCCAAAACCAAACCATTGATAATCATTATCGAAAACATCATACAAAACCAATCTTCTCTTTGTCGCGTCACTCGTAAATGTAATTCGCGATGTTGATGAATTCATTTTCAAATTACTTTGTACAAATCCACTACCTCCAATTCCGATTCCTCCATTGACAACTAACGCACCAGTCGTTGATGATGTCGATTCTGTGGTGTGATATATTTTTACTCCTTGTGCTATTCCTAAATTACCTTCAATTCTCATTAATTCTTGATCAGTAGTTGTTCCAGTTCCCGCATAAAACGAATGATGTACTGTCGGTGATGATATTTGATATCTCAATTCTGATGATTGCATTCCAAAACCAAAATATTGAAAATCGTTTCCACTGTCATATAACACAACTTTCTTCTTTTCGCTGTCATTTGGAAATTGAATTCTATTGCTACATCCGATACCTCCTGCCACAATCAATGCACCTGTTGATGATGATGTTGCTACTGTAGTATTTGATATTTTCGCGATTCCCCCAATGTTAGCATTTTTTGCAATTCCAACACCTCCTGACACAACCAGTGCACCAGTTGATGATCCAGACGATTCAAATGTACTGTATATTCTTGTTCCTACATTCGTTCCAACATTTGATACACCAAATAATGTTGTCGTTCCATCACTTGCACTGATCGCCCAAACACTTGATGCACCTGATGCTGACTTGAATGCCATATTTCCATATCTTCCTTCTGTATAGACACCATTTGCATCTGATGAATATAATCCATTATGGTAAAGTGATCCACTAATTCCAACTCCTCCAGTAACAACTAATGCACCTGTTATTGATGTTGTTGATTGAGTCGTGTTATGTATTCGCATTAAACCACCTAAATGTAAATTTTCCCCAATTCCAATTCCTCCATTAACAACCAATGCACCTGTCGTTACTGATGTCGATCCATCAGTTAATGATAAATTAAATGAATTAGAATATAACGTTCCGCCAACATACAAATTTTTATTCAATCCTAATCCACCATCCAAAACAATCGAACCAGTTGTCGATGATGTTGAATCGGTAGTATTTAAGTAATGTTGTATACTTCGATACGATTGCAAACCCGACATTATAATATTACAACACAATAAATTAAATCATTTCGATTGTCTCAATGCGAACTGTATATATCGATAATGAATCAGTTCGTTGTGCGTTATGATTAAATTTGATGTCAATACTTCCACTTCCATTATCGACAAACGAAAATACACCACTTGAAAATATCCATCCCGCGGTGTCATGTGACCAATACAAGTTTTCGGGATTTCCCGAACTTCCATTCATCGATACAACACTCGTTCCTTCTATTGACATCATATATGTCGTTTCACATACAAATGAATATGTTCCATATGTCGTGTCATTTCCGATAACACATATATTTAATTTAATAGGATTGACAATTGTTGTTGAATATACTGTTCCACTTGACCCAGTTGTAATAGTAATCGCACTCGGTAAGTCAACGATTTTTCTAACATCCTTTCCCCAACTATTAACAACAATATTATCTCCACCGATCACAACACTTTTCTGAACTCCAATACCTCCGTCAATAATTATCGATCCTGTCGTCCCGCTTGTCGTTTCAGTTGTTGATATGACATGTAATGTTTGAGTAAATAAACTTTTCCCAATACTGACACCTCCATTAATATGTAATGCGCCTGTCGCTGTATCCGTCGATTCTGTCGTTGACAAAACATTACCCAAATTAGTTGTCATCGTTCCTGCAATAGTTATTGAACCACCAATATTAACGTTTTTGTAAATTCCAACACCACCATTGACGATTAATGATCCAGTTGATGTCGCTGTTGATTCGACTGTTGATAAAACATTTTCTGATGTCGTATTTAATGTTCCGACGATAGTAGCATTCGTTCCAACGTATAATGCCTTTTTAATTCCGACACCACCATATGCCACTAATGATCCAGTCGAAATATTAGTAGCATCCGTTGTTGGATACATATTAATTGTCCCAGTAGTAATATTTGATGGCAAATCCATAACATATAATTCCGAACTCGCACCTGCTGATACTGCGAATCTAAAACCACTTAATGATGGTATGATTTGAAATTGCATATGAGTACTTGCACCTATCCCAACATATTGATAATCATCGCTTGATGTGTCCCAAAAAACGAGTCTTTTCTTAAGCAATGAACCTGAAAAAATTACATTTCCACCAACAACATTATCCCCTTCTATTCTACAATTTTTATTAATCGTTGTCCCACCATATACGATTAATGCGCCTGTCGTTGATGATACTGATTGTGTCGTTACAAATATTTGCACACTTCCTCCAATATTGACATTTTTCGATATTCCAACACCACCTAACACTTGTAATGCACCAGTTTGTGTATTTGTCGAATCTGTTGTTGATCCAATTACAATTGTCGGAATATTCATACTACCAATGACACCCAAATTTCCTCCGATATTCAAACTTTTCGCAATTCCCATACCACCACTGATAATCAATGATCCTGTCGATGTATTTGCTGTATCAGTCGTTGATATTATTGTTTCAGTTAATGTTGATAAATTTCCACCAACATACCAATTCTTTTTAACACTTCCACCACCATATATTTGTAATACTCCTGTAAGTGTGTCAGTAGCGTTATCAGTTGATGAAATAATACATGTGTTCAAAGTTGATGTTCCTGAAACATTTAAGGCGTTCCCCATAAAAACATCTTTCATAACTCCAACACCACCATCGACTATTAATGATCCTGTCGTACTACTTGTCGAATCAATTGTTGATAAAATATGTGTATCATTTTCGTAGGTCGTTCCAATAACATGTAAATCTAAACCAATATACAAATCTTTAGCAACTCCAACACCACCCGAAACTCTCAATGATCCTGAATTTGTATCCGTAGCATTCACTGTTGACTTACAATATGTTGTATCTTGTATATTAACGTTTCCGCCAATATAAGTATCTTTACTAATACCAATTCCTCCATAAATTTGAACCGATCCAGTTGATGTACTTGTTGAATTAGTTGTCGATGTTGTTAAAAGTGTGATTGATGATATTTGACCATTAATTGTCGCATTTTGTCCAATATACAAATCTTTAACAATTCCAACACCACCATAAACGACTAATGATCCTGTTGTCGAATTTGTTGTATTAGTTGTGGAATTGATAATTAAGTCATTCAATGATAAAGTCCCCGTAAGGAATGTCGATCCTCCAACACGTAAATCTTTAGCGACACCAACACCACCTGCAACGATTAATGATCCTGTTAACGTATCAGTGGCATTCGTTGTTCCATTAATTTGACATATTTGAGTCATCGTTGTATTAGAAACTTTAAGGTTATTAGCATATAACCATTTTTTGACACTCATACCACCACTGACTTGTAATGAACCTGTTAAAGTATCTGTAGCATCAGTTGTAGAATTGATTACTCCTGTGTTCGCCGACATATTACTATTTATGACAACACTACTACCAATATACATACTTTTAGCAATTCCAATACCACCAGTTACAATAATAGAACCAGTTGTTGATGATGTTGAATCTGTTGTCGATTGTGTTGTTAATGTGTTTAATAATGATGTTCCTAAAACATTTAACAAACCGCCAATGTAAGTATCCTTCTTAATACCAACACCTCCACTGACGTTCAATGATCCTGATGAGATATCGATCGCATTTACTGTTGAAGTTATATTTTCTGACAATGTTGTTAAAGTTCCATTAATATTTTGATTACCACCAATCCTAACATCTTTCGCAACACTCATACCTCCTGCAACGATTAATGCACCAGTTAATGTATCAATGGCATTCTGTGTTCCATAAATAGTTTCCGATCCTGTGGTAAGATTTCCATTGACATAAACACTTTTAGCAATTCCGACACCTCCCGCAATTATTAATGTTCCTGTTGTATAACTTGTCGTATCGTTAGTTCCAGTAATGTTAAGTGTTGAGACGTTAATGTTTGATGTCACCAATGAACCACCTAAATGCAAATCTCCTCCAACACCAATACCACCCGCAATAATTAATGAACCTGTTATTTGTGATGTCGATGCTGTTGTTGAATAGACGTTTATATTTCCTCCAATACACATACTTTTTCCAATACCAATACCACCATATACAACTAAACCACCAGATGTTGTTGATAAACTGTCGGGTAAATGTCGAATGATAACATTTTTATTTTGAGTATTACCATAAATTGACATTACTTCGGTGCTACTTAAGCCATCATCCGCTGATGCCCAAAATCCATATTTTCCATAATTAGTATCATTTGTTCCTGTTTTATATAATTCGAAAAAGAACGTTCCACCATCAGTTCCAAATCCATTCTTGCCATATGCTTTAGTATTATCGTAATCATATAAGATTATTCTCGGTGATGTCATTTCGCTATTACTTTTAAAATTTAAGTTACTTGCTGTTCCGTAAATTTCCACATTTCCCAAATTACTTACATTTCCATTGATTCCAACACCACCTCCAACTATCAGTGATCCAGTCGATGTTGATGTTGATGAATCTGTTGCATTGACTATTCCAGTTCCGATAACTCTCAAATTACTACCAATATACAAATTCTTCGTTATACCACAACCTCCATTAACTATCAATGAACCTGTCGTTATACTTGTCGAATCTGATGTTGATAAAATATGTTCTGTTGATGTGATCGATTGATTATTAACAATTAAATCTTTTCCAATATTCACACCACCCATAACGCGTAATGCACCAGTGTTCGTATCAGTCGTATTTTCAGTCGACGTTATGGTCAATTTTACTAATGTCGATACACCTCCATTCAAAGTTCCACTAATATAAGCATTTTGACCAATATATGCATCTTTCGCAATACTTACACCACCATTAACAATTAATGATCCAGTATTCGTATCAGTAGCATTGATTGTTGAAACGATCGATATACTGTCCGAAATAATGTTTTTATTAACATTCAAACCACCTCCAACAACTAATGATCCAGTGGAAATACCAGTAGCATATTCCGTTGATAAGATATTTACTGTTCCTCCAATATTTGCATTTTCTTGTATCCCTAAACCTCCACCAACGATTATACTTCCAGTTGACGTAGATGTCGAACTGATTGTTGATAAGATATTTACTGTTCCTCCAATATTTATGTTTTCTTGTATTCCCAAACCACCACCGACAATTATACTTCCAGTTGACGTGGATGTTGAACTGATCGTTGATAAAATATTTACTGTTCCTCCAATATTTATGTTTTCTTGCACTCCCAACCCTCCACCAACAATTATACATCCTGTTGATGTTGATATTGAACTGATTGTTGATAAGATATTTATTGTTCCTCCAATATGTACATTTTCTTGTATCCCTATCCCTCCGTTAATAATTACACTTCCTGTTGATGTAGATGTTGAACTAATTGTTGATAAGATATTTATCGTTCCTCCAATATTTGCATTTTCTTGCACTCCTAAACCGCCACTGACAATTACACTTCCTGTTGATATCGATGTTGAATTATTTGTTCCAACGACATGTATATAATTTCCGAACAACGTTCCACCATAACTAATACCACCATTGACTTGTAAAGCACCAGTATTTGTATCAGTAGCATCCACTGTTGATGTAACATTAATGGTAGCGAGTTCAATATTTCCTCCGACATCTAAATCCCCACCAACAAACAAATTTCCACCAATCCCAACACCTCCCATTGTAACAATACTTCCCGTTGATGGTGATGTCGATTCAATTGTCGCATTATATTGTGATATACTGTCAACAATGAACGAGTTACCAGTTCCAACAACATGTAAATTAGTTGTTGTAATTGTATTAGAAACACCAATACCTCCAATAACCACCAATGAACCTGTCGATGTACTTGTTGAATCGATTGTAGTATCAATTTCAATCATTCCAACGTGTAGCGCACCGAATGCATATATGTCCCCCTCGACTCTGACATCTTTCATAATCCCGACACCTCCATTAACTAATAAAGATCCTGTTGACAATGATGTTGTATTATCGGTTGATAAGATATTGAGTGTGTTAAAAGACGGATTCCCTGATAGTGTTAAATCTTGTCCAAAATGTGCTGTTGTGCTATTACTAATATGATTAGTAAAATCCAAATTAAGAGCACTGATATCTACACCATCAACTAAACCTGAAACATCGATATCTCCACCGATTGTTAATCCTGCAAAAATAGGTGATGACATAATATCGATGTCTTGTGGTGCCGACAACGTTACTGAACCATTTGAGTTCAATTGAACATTTATTTGATTAGGTGTATTTATTATTAACTCATTTGCATATTTTGAAATAATATCTTTGTTATCATCGAAAAAACATATCGTACGTTGTGTACTACTTTCTAATGTTATTCCGTCTTCGACAACAATATGATCGAATCTAACATCATTCCGCAATTCTAATGCTCGTACTCTGCTTCTAACATCATATACGAGTTCGCCTAAATCGGAACGTTGCAACATTATGTATTATGTATATAAAAAAAATGCATAATTCCTACATTTTTAGTAAATATAGAAATTGTTATATGATAAATATCAATACATTCAAAATGTCTTATCAAATAATTTTTTGATAAGTTATTGATTGAAATTTAACATTTTCTGTAAATTGCTCCAGCGATGAATGCCACAAAGGAACATCCGAAAATAATAGAACCAATTATTGGACTGATAATAAACATTGTTGCCATACCGACAAGTGTTCCAACTAAACCAATACGTTCCACTAAATTGAAATCGTCCCAATTTTCGGTATTCGTTGGAATATATACTGTATCATACTTTTTGACAACAATTGGACAATCGTATGCTTGTGAATATTGTGTTTGACGAGTTTCTTGTTGATAATACGTCATGTTTGATTTTGTTAAATATATACTATAGTAATGCATAATAAGTTTCATTTTTCAATTTTTATGTTGGTGGAACTTCATGATTTAGAATATTCAACACAAAATGGCTGTATCACGATCAAACTACCAGCAGTAATGAGCGAATCATCAACATTCCCGATGTAGAGAATCCCATTCGTTCCTATTTCGAATTTCATGGTTTTTAATGTTCCTGCTACTGTGCCTATAATTGGTTTTGATATTGTTGCTTGTGGTCTGTAAGATGCTGGTAGGTATAATGGTATTCCTATAGCATCAGAAAGATAAATTTGACTCCCAGTCGATGACACTGTGTGTGACGTTTCCAGTTCTGAATAAATATATGTAATGTTATCAATCTTTTTCGCAGTCACAACGATATTACTCGACTCTGGATGTGATGATGAATCCGACCATCCTCCTGTCATACTTTCACTTGTAAGAAGGCTAACAGTTCCTCCAATAGTCACATTAGTAGCGATTCCAACTCCTCCGTCAACTACCAATGATCCTGATGAAATCGATGTCGTATCAACCGTCGAATAAATTCTGACTCCAGTTAATGTATTGTTGTTTGACACTGTGACCAAATTGTCTGTCCAATTTGACGACTTAATAGTAAAGAAATTGCTACTTGTGGCGTCACTTTTGAAAATCATATTTCCAAACTCTCCCTCCGTAAAGACTCCTTGTGTGTGTCTACAATAGATTCCATTATGATAGAGTACTCCGCTAACTCCGACTCCTCCACTAACAACTAATGCTCCAGTTGTCATCGATGTTGACACTGTTGCACCACCAATATAAACATTTTTCGCAATGCCAACACCACCCGACACTACTAATGCACCAGTTGATGTTCCTGTCGATTCATTTGCGCTGTATACTCTTGTTCCAACAGTTGTATCACCATTAAACACCTTGAATAACGATGTTGTTCCGTCACTCGCAATAACGCCCCAACTACTTGATGCTATTGAACCCGTTTTGAATGTCACTTGACCATATGTTCCATCCAAATATGTACCATATGAGTGTCTTGAATACACACCATTATGATAAATCGAACCACTAACCCCGACGCCTCCTGATACTATCAATGATCCTGTTGTTGACGATGTTGATGGTGTTGCTACTAATATTTTAGCAAATCCACCTATATAAACATCTTTTGCAATTCCAACACCACCCGAAATAATTGCCGATCCTGTCGTTGATGATGTTGATTCGGTTGCCACCAATATTCTTGTCGATCCACCTATATAAACATCTTTTGCAATTCCAACACCACCTGAAATAATTGCCGATCCTGTCGTTGATGATGTCGATTCTGTTGCTACTAATATTCTTGTCGATCCACCTATATAAACATCTTTTGCAATTCCGACACCACCTGCTACTATCAATGACCCTGTCGTTGATGACGTTGCTTGTGTTGCTACTACTATTTTCGCAAACCCACCAATATAAACATCTTTCGCGATTCCAATTCCTCCCGATACTATCAGTGATCCTGTTGTTGATGATGTAGATTCTGTTGTCACGACTATTTTCGCAAATCCACCAATGTAAACGTCTTTCGCAATT
>Ga0172381_10004687_pt1 | contig 14069 bp, 17 predicted proteins | sample Leawel6488metaG_FD_119754 | JGI IMG/M metagenome (GOLD analysis project Ga0172381, IMG submission 119754) | Leachate microbial communities from a municipal landfill in Southern Ontario, Canada - Leachate well 64-88 metaG | ecosystem: Engineered > Solid waste > Landfill > Unclassified | place... | reverse complement strand
TTGTTACTCCAAGTGATTCAACCACATCATCAACATCGACTTCAATATCCCCAGTAAATTCAACACCGCTTACATTCACGTTTACAACGCCGCCATCCGTCCCGCCGGACATTCCGACGACGGCGATGTTCGTATCACCGGTTGTGATTGAAACATTCCCCGCTGTGCCGACATCGTAATACTCAAGCACAATCGCGTCTGTACTTGACTCAACCGCAACAACTGTTTGAGTGTCGCTTTGGACCTGAGCGATATTTCCGACCGCATTGATGGAGTCAATAAGATTGTCGCGTGTTTTCTCTGCATCGGTGCCAATATGGACGGCAATGTTTCCTTCAGAAACATCTAGAATGTCATCAAGAAATTCAAAGGTAGTCCCGTAGAGTGAGACTACCTTTGTATCTGTAGCGTTCGCCGCGAATATGATAGAGCCGGTAGCCTTCACCATCCCGGCAATAGCTTCTAAAGCGTCACGATTCTGAACAATGACAGGGTTTTCGCGATTCGGTGTAAATGCCATCGCTAACCTCCTAAAGCCTTAGCTGTTGTTAAAACTGTTTGATTGAATCGAAAGAACACGATTTACGCAGTAGTCACAGTCACAGTGCCGGTATAAATGCGGCCATTGACTTCGACGTTCACATGATGAGCGCCATTGTCGGTCACAGTGAACGTACAGGAGCCGTCAGACGCCGTAATGACTTCCAAGTCAGCATTTGCCGTTACTGTGTTTGTCGTGGTTCCCGTGGCACTGACAAAGCCTGTGGCAGCAGCAGCAGCACCATAAGCCGTTGCCGAACGCCACGCGCGAACAAGAGAATATTGAGCAAGTGCATTCCCGGCAGCGTCTTTAACCTGGACTGTAAATGTGCCTGTTCCGTTCGTATTGTCCACACCTGCAACGGAAGCCGTCGCAATCAAATCCTGGACGGCATCGGCACACTTGGCAATCGTGATCGCGCCAGCGGCAATCGTAATCTCACCAGTATTGGCCATCGCCGCATCGCCGATCATCACGACTTTCGTATTGTGAGCCGCCGTGCCATCGACACCGATAAAGAACTGGCCATCAGCCAAGGCTTCCAGCATGGAATCCTCGACAGCACCTTCGGAGATTGTAATCGCCCCGTCATTTGCAAGTGTTGCATCACCGTACACGGCAACTTCTGTAGGCACTGTCAGTGCAGAACCTACAAGAATTTTTCCGTCGGCGAGCGCGGCCAGCTTACTGAATGCAATCGCCGCCGCCGTGTTAACATCAGCGTTAACAATCGAATTTGAAGCAATCGCCGCCACACCCGCATTGCTGATCGTAATATCACCACTGATTGTCTGACCAACAACAACATTTGTTGCATCACCGATAGCAATCGTTCCATTTGCCAGGGCGATTTTGCTTGCAGAGATATTCGCACCGTCGGCTATTTTAGCATCGGTAATAACGCCGTCGGCAATCTTAACTGCCGTCACCGCACCAGCCAAAATCTTGGTCGATGTAATTGCGTTTGTCGCAATCGTGATAGCACCCTCCGCCGAAAGTGTCGCATCCCCGGACACCGCAACGCTCTTTAAGTCTGTGTCGTCGCCGACGAGAATCTGACCGGATGTTTTTGCCACTAAATCAGTAACAGCGTCGTCAGCACCGCCTACCTTGATAGAGCCACGAGCCAATGCCGCAAGTTTTGCATTCGTAATAGAGGCGTCCTCAACCGAAAGCGACGTTACAAGTTCTGGATTATCGGTTAAAAAACTTGTAATAATATCAGTCACAAGTTCCGGCTGTGAAGCTAATGTGTTTCGTAACCATGAAAGGTTCATAAGTTTACTCCTATCAAAAACGCCCTAAGCGTCAAAGGTTGTTTTAGTAGCCGCGAACCAGAACACGCGGACGAGTGCAAATCATCAGCGGGTTACTTTGCACCAGCAAATCGACGCCCTTGCCGAACTTTTGCAATTCCTGTTTCGCGTAAATCGGCAGGCCGGTCGTCCCCGCCGTTTCGACAAAATCGCCTGGTGCATAAATCGACTGATACAGCGATTGCACGCCAACCGGGAAGATGCGGGCGTCGCCAGCCGTGATAAACGACACATTGCCAATCCCGCCGCGATACTCTTCAAATACAATCCCACCGTATTCAAATCCGGATCGCGGGTCGTTGCGAAGCATAACCGAGTCCTGAAAACGATGATACGCATCCTTCACGTCGTCATGCTCAATCAGAGCCTCGAAAAACGTCGAACTGCAAAGAGCGTGAATATGGTCATAAGCCGCCATACCCAACGCGTCCTCAATCTGACGCTTAGCCGCTAAGCATTTTGACCGAACCTTGGTCGTCGCTGTTGCCAACGCGAAATTAGTCGTCTGCTGCGACACTCCAAACGCGGTAAACAAATCCGTAATCGTCGTGGAGCCGTCGGCGTCTTTAACCAATCCCGTCAATGCACCGATACGATGATATTCAGCCGTCACCTCGACAGATTGTTTCATCGTCATCATTCGACGATTGACCAGATTTTCGACAGCTTCCATTTCGGTTTCGGAGCCAAACGCACGTAAGCCAAGCACGTCGTCCGCTTTAACCTGATCGACAAGCTCGATATGAGGCACTGCAAACGGGACGGCCTTGCGTTTTTCGCCGCGATTGATGGACGGCTGACCGCCTCTCGGCGACGTAGGAACCAGCATCAACACGCCGTTATTGATTTCGACAAATGCAGTCGGCGTGTTAATTCCGACCGTCTCAAACAGGTTCATTTGTCCGATTCGCGACGGCTGATAGGGCAAGGCATTGATAGACGCCGTAAGGTTTGCCATTGCAAAGGCATCGTTTTTGAAAACATCTAAAGTAGGCATAGTAAACTCCTAAAAGGTTGTTTTTTGTTTGATTAACACATCATGCCGGACTGTTAGGAGTCCAAGCCTTCCTCAAGTTCATCGGGTTCATCGACGCTGACAATTCCAAGGGCAAGCAAAGCCGCCTTCGCCGTGGTTTCCTGGCCGCTCACAATCGTTAGTCGGTCTGCGTCCACTGTGGCCGGGCCGCGTTTCAGAATAGAAACCGTCACATCACCAGCCACATGGTCTGCAACTGGAACATGTGTCAAAAGCACTCCGTTGGCATTCGTACCCGTAGCGACAATCACGTAATCGCCGCTGTCATCTTCAAGCACCTGACCAACTGCAATATCAGCAGTGGCCGAGCCGTTCTGAGATAATGTGCCGTTTTCGACGCAATGAAGCTCCGAAAACATTTCCTTCACAACGTCGCTGATCGTTAATTTTTCGGTTTGAGAATCCATATCTTTTGACTCCTAAATGAGTTTGGTTTGTTGATTAAAAACAATGGAACGCCTTACATATGGCAACGCACGTTCGGGTTATTCGCTTTGGCTTTTTTGGCCGCTTCCTCTGCTTTCGCAACGATGGATTTGCCGCCATCTTTTGATGGGCCACCCTGGAGAGCAATTACCTGAGCTCCGCTCTTTTCGGCAAGCTCCATAGGATTGTTTTCGCCAAGAGCCGTGACCATCGCATCAAAGCCGTCATCCGTGCCGTTCGACAGAGAAAGCGACAACGCCTTATCACTGCAAAATTGATTGGCAAGTTTTGTTTTAACCGCCGGGCTGATTTTTCCACCTTCCACCAGGCGATTCAGTTTCATATCGCGGTTTTCAGAGACCAACTTCACCATGACCGGGTCGGCCTTGCGACGGCGAGACGACGACGCGGAAATCACTTTGTCCTTGTCTTTGTCATCCTCATCACCTTCGGCGGCAACTGCTTCTTTTTCTTTCTCCTTTTCTTCCTCGGTCTGCATGGCAGCCGCATCGCCAGCTTTCTTTTTCAGGTCGACAATAGCCGCCTTGATTTTTTCCTCGGCGTTTTCCGGAGTTACATCCGTTAAGCCAAGCAATTCAATGATTTGTTCGATGGTCATTTTTTTATTCTCCGTTTTAGGGTTAGGGGCCAGACTTGCGGCTATCGCCTCAAAGCATCCAAGCCCTGTTACAAGTGGATTTGTGCAAAGAGCGACATGAGTAATCGGCCAATCGTATTCGTTTCCGAGGCCGTCTGTATGCTTTTTAGGTGTATAAATGCTAACATCACTTGACGCCGCTAAAACGTCGGCGTCTTTCCCAATCAGGTCGATGATTCCGATGAGACTGTTTCCATCTCGAAACATATCGACCACCCACCCGCGATTATTTTCTGGATTGTCCGCCCCGTCATGAGTCAAAGGCACCGGCACTTTGTTGCCTGATGCCGACCACTGCGAAAACGCAATCGCCCAATGGTTCAGCATGTCTTGCGTCACTTCAAATTCGATGCCGTCAGACGCTTTGACATAATGCCCGGTCTTAATGAGTTCTTTTCGATACCGCTTGACCGGCACTCCGTTTTCGACACGTTCGGCAGACAACGCCAACGCCGGTTGCGACTTGTGTATAAGCAAAAAGGCACCGTCGCCCGGGTTAGGGGTCTTGGTGCCTTGTGATTTTTTACTGAATGTCAGGTGCTTCATATCCTTCTATCGTGAGGATGCGAAGCAAAAATGAATTAAATAATCCCTCTCAAACGTCTTTTGTTGCCTTCTGTAGTATTAAGTTGCCTTCTGTTGTGTTGGTTTTAGCGAACAGGCGATGGCATTTTCGCTCACGCGGTAATCGCGGCCAAGACGAACCGCCTTCAATTGACCACCACGAATCAACCGACGAACCGTCTCTTCACTGCACGCCAATCGAGACGCCACATCTTTCACAGGGTAATGCTGGTCCATCTATGCCGCTCCTCGCAAAATCGCGTCAATCTGGTTATAAACAATTCCCGGATTAAACTGAAATCCTTTGTCTGCACCAGGAACGACAACCACGCCGTCCATTTCAGTTATACCAGGGGCCGGCCTGACTTCCTGCTCGTCAAATAGCTCAATGGCTGCACACCGGCAGGACCAACCGTTCGGCGGGAAGTTCGTTCGCCAAAACGGATCATTTGCCGGCAGTGTTGTTCCATCAAGAAGCTCATGAGACGGCCGAACCCTATCATCGCCCACGGTAACATATTTATACCCCCATAGGATTTCTTTGACTACCGGGTCTTGGTCCGCCTGCCATTTCGCCGCGGAGTATGTCATTTGGGTTTGCGTCCTAAAGATGTTTTCGAGTGTATAAGAGCTAACCGGCGTTATACCTGCCAGGTCAAACGCATCGGCTATCAAACTAACACCTTGCCGCGTGTGCATCCCTTCGCCTATCGCCTGACGAATCGCAGCATCAATTCTATTTTGAATCGTTTTCGATGAGTCTTTCAAAAGTGTAATTGCCTGACCTTTGAATAACTGCTCAAGCTCTTTTCGCTGCCGAAGAGTAAGGAGCATTCGTTTTCCTATCACATCAACGGCATTGGAAGCAGCCGACATACTGACCGCGGAAACACGCTTGACACGCTGACGCCCCAATAGGTAGGCAATCAGCATCGAGCCGGCCAACTCGTCAATTACTTTTTCGTCTCGGATAAACGCATTCTGAACAATAGAGTTAAAGTCTGCGTGTCGGTCTTTTCTCCATGCCGACAAAACCGCACGCTGAACGCGTAATCCTATCTTGGCCGCTGCCTTGATAGCTCCGTTTTCATAACGTCTTGTTTCGCTGGACATTAACTCAGCAAGACGCCGCTCTTTGTTTGTTACATTTGTCATAAATTACGACCACTTCATTGCCGATGTAAACTGATTGATAACGCCGCGTTCTTCAGATGTCAGTCCTGGCTTAGCTTGGCCACCTGAACCCTCTTCGCCCGCCTGGGCAACCTCTTTCGCCTTAGGAATCCCCAACTTATCCTTGATGGAATCCGTGTCAATATTCCCGCTCTCTTCAATGAACCCTTGAGGGTTTGTCAGATATGCCGTGTAAATACTCTGGAATAGTAGCCGCTGCCACTCGGACATTGGAGCGCCGCTCAATCGCACCTTACCTCGATAGGATTCGCCGAAGTTTACGGCCAGTAACTGATTCACGCAGTGCCAGTTCACATGCCGGGTAATGTGTTTCTCTAAAATTTGGATGTTTGTTATGGCCGCGTTAGCATGTTCGCCAGCCTCAGCTTTTGTCCCAAACTCGCCCTCAATGATCGCACGTTCAGGAATATACAGACCACGGCATTTTAAGGCGTCAAGATATTTCAGACGGTCAACAAACGTCGGTTGCCGCCCGCCGCTGTCCTCTAAAATGTCAATCTTCCATCCTAACTGCTGTAAATTCAGGTCGTCAACCAGCCCGGACACCTTGACCGGAATCGAAATCGACCCGCTTGCTTCCAACGCACTGAGCATCTCTGAGGCTATCTCGCCATTGTCCACATTGTTCCGGCCATTGTAAGTATTTTGGCCGATGGGGTAATAAACAACGAAGTGACTGCCGGCCACTCGCTTATCATATTGGGCTGCCCCGGCGTCTGCCGCTTCCCATTTATCATGAATCGCACGGACGTTTTCTAACAGCGGGTACCCATGCCATTGGGTACCTTCTACCTCAAAGCCGATGTGGAGACACTTCGGCACCGGCAAATAAACATAGCCGCCCTTACCGTCCTGCTGTCGAAATCCTGCAAAGGCTCCTGTTTCCGGCCAAATCATAATCTCGGTAATGTCATGTAAAAGCGGCTTTAGTTTCTTTAATGTGATTTGCCCTTCTTTCACTTCAAAGACCTTTTCAAAGCCCACCCATCCGAAATCGATGGACGCTTTAACCGCCGATTCCATAACCTGCTCGCGGACAGGCACGAAGTTTTCTTTGACAAATCGAACTATGTCGTCAGATATGTCGTCGTCGCACTCAATCGACCATGACCCAGCAAGTACCGCCGACGTTACAAGCCGCCGGCCAAGGGCTACAGTTGGGTCCTTGCGGATGTCTCGGTAGGTTTTATAACTCACGCCGGACGGAAATTCTCGACGCAAATAAGGATAGCCGACAGTTGATGATATTAACTGCTGTTTCGTTTGTTCTGTGTGGTTTACTATGCTTTTGGCCATTATCGGGCTCCTGTAATTCTAATTTCTGTGCCGCCGTCAACTATAGGTACTATCGGGGATAATCTGTAAATGATGTAACATAGTGCGTCTGAAATGTGGCCTTGATCTTTGCCGTCGTCAACTTTTCGCGTTCCTGCTTTGTATGCTCTTGACGACAAATCGGCAATCAACCGCTTGCATTTCGGGTCGATGTGAAGCCGTCTGTTTCCATCCCCGCTACAAATCAGGGCATTTGCCGCCGCGAACTTGTCCGCAATCGACGGGTTAGAACGCAGGTACATAATCGAGCGGCCCAACTTCTTAAATCGTGTGTCGTTATATATTTGCGTCACATCGCTAACCGCAGCCGCCGTGCTACGTGATTGCCCGCTTGCATCGCCGTAAAACTCAAACCCGCCCGTATGATGTTGATAACGATTATAAAGAGTATCAAGCGTTGCCTGGGTGTTTGTGTTGCGTATCCAAATTTCGTCAAACACCTCGATTCTGTTCCCGTACCGATGCCCTATTACCCACGCCATCGGGTCCACATTAAAATCAGAGCCAACTAAAATAGGCAATGACGGGTTATAACCGCATGGCCTGACGTTAAAACTCTCATCAAACGCATGGAAGATGCCACCTGAAGCGTTCAAAAATGAGGCGTTAAACTGCTCGTCAAAGTCACGCTCATCCATAATGGAGCGGGCCAGCCTTATTTGTTCTTGCGAAACAATATCCGACGACGGCCATGAAAAAGCCGCGGCATCCTCAACTTCACCCGCAACGACCGCCTCATAGAACTCTCGGTATTCAGCCGCCCCTATCCCGAATCGCTTCGGTACCCCCGTTCGCCAGCACCAGCCGTTTCGGTGGGTTAATGCCGGTAAAATACTCATATCAAACGTGCTGGGTTTGATGTCCGATGATTCATCAATTACGCAGCCGTCCCACTGCGTACCTTCGATTCGCTGGGGCTGATCCAAACCGACCACATGCAATTCAGAACCGAATATTGTTCTGACAATTAAGTCAGAATGCGAGACACTATCAATCCACGATTTCGGTATTAAACTCAAAATAGGCTTCCATGCCACACGCTTTGCCTGTCTATATGTCGGCATTCCATAAAAGTAGAAAGGGTCTGACCACGGCTTTTCATCAATGAGCTTGCTCGCGATTCGCCTCCGTGACAGTTCCGTCTTTCCACTCCCTCGACCAGCGGGGACTACGGCAATTCGACTTTGCGACCACCATAATGCAAACTGAACCGGATGGAACCTAAGCGGCGTCCATGCCGGGGTCAGGGGCTTCTTATGCCTTGTGTCATTGTTGGGTGCTATCATCCGAATTGCCTTCCTTCATCGGGGCTGTAAGTTCGTGCATCAACCGGGCCTGCTGCTCAATCGTTAGCTTTTCAGCCCCTTCGCCATTGTGTTCCTCATACTTGGCGTTTCTCCACTTTTCACGGTCGCGGTTGCATAGCCAAAAGATAGCCGCCCCCACATCCGCGGGAACGTGCTTTGTTATTTTGCGTATCAGCTTTGTTTTGCCTTGGGTTGTTTCTTTAATCTCTGTATGCGTTTCTTCATAGTCATAGCCGGTTGCTCGCTGAAACAGTTTGTTGACCACTAACGCAGTGGTGTCCTCTTTGGCTTTTTTAATGACAGTCGAAAAAGCCGCATACTTACCCTTGAAAACCTTCCACGTTGTCCATGATACCCCAATCGCCTTCGCCGTGCTTTCCTCTGTGTAACCTGCTCGCAAATAGCCGGTTATCAAATCAAAGCTCGGCTCGACATGAGTGACATACATAGGCTTTCGGCCTAACTTTGCCTTTGGTTTTTTTGGTTTGTCGGTCATTTACTTTCTGACGATTGATTAAAATGGAGCGCCGGGGTCGGCATCGAACCGCCCTTTCCTTCCTGGTCGGAAGGCGTGTCCGTAGTTTCACTTCCGGCGCGTTGTTTTGGTTTCCCTTTATACATCCCCGCCCCACGCGGATATTGGTTTAACTATAATTTTTTTTGCGTCGCCCATAATAAAAATGGCGGAAGGCTTCGGGATTGAACCGAAAACGGATTACTCCGCTTGCTCCCCGCGAGCCGCCTTCCTTCCTATCCTATCTGTTTTTCAGTCCATGTTTGCATATACCTATATTGTGCCGGGTTTTTTGGGTTCGGCAATGCCAACTTCCGGAATCTCCTTCTAACTCCTTTCTTAATCGGGTATAGATATAAGTGGCGTCTTGCTTCAACAACCCTACCTTTTCCAAATAAATATTCGCCTATAGATTGCTTTCCTTTTTTCATTATGTCTTTAGGCACGCGGCCAAAACGCATCGCAGATATAACATTTTTATATTCGCCTGCTTCTGTTTCATAAAAATCATTGCATTTGTCAAACCCAAAATATAGCCAACCTGAAGCCTGAAAAATAAATCCCACGTCATCTTTACAGCCGCCACTATGAGTTAACACAATCCATACGCCACGTTCTTTTAGTTTTTGCATAACCCGTGACATCATCCACGATTCGGTATTATGCCCCATCGCATCGCTTATCCACGTCCTTTGTAATTCTATATACTGGTTCTTTTCTATTTTTCTACAGTGCTTTTTGACTTTTTTTTCGGTAGTAGGAGCGTAGCCAAGCACCATAACACCATGACATTTCCCTTCATAGAACAAACCATAGGCAAGCGATGCTCCTTGCGGCCAAGTTTTCATATAGTGCTTTGATACAGTAATAATCCTTGCATCCTTCAAAGATATATTGCCAACCTTGATAGACTTGTCGTTCAACTGTATGTTATTTGTTTTATTAAGCATTAAAAAATTTATTGCAAATAAACGCCAAAGCGTTCCCGTTGCTATTTTCATTTACCGCGGATTCACCACCACCTTCGGCTTTGGCCTTCTTTATCGCCGCCTCTATATCCTTAAACTGTTCATCATGTACCGTGAACGTCATTTGACGAAACGGCGACTTGTCACCGCTTGCAAGTTCCGGCGGGGTTATTTCGTCCACATCAAAAGCATCCAACAGCCCTTCCAACTCCCCATCTTTGAATCCCAGCAAATCAATATCAAAGTCCATTTCCTCAAGTGCTTTAATCTCCGAATCCAACATAGCTATCTCCCAATCTGCAAGGCTTGCCGTCTGATTATCGGCTATCCGAAAAGCCTTAATTTGCTCCGGGGTCAGGTCGTCGGCGGTTACGCAAGGCACGGTCTTCACTCCCAGCTTCTTAGCCGCCTTCCATCGCGTATGCCCGCAGACAATCACGCCGGCCTTGTCAATCACAATGGGCACCTTAAACCCAAACTCTTTAATGGATGCCGCCACCGAATCGACCGCCACGTCATTGATTCGCGGGTTATTTTCGTAAGGTTTTAACTTGTCTGTACTTATGTTTTTTACTTCCATAATGAAACTACCTCTCTTTTAATCGGCGGAATTCCCTTAAGATTAAAATCCCCTCTTTGTAAAGCTGAGATATTCTGCTTTGGGTGTAACCCATCTGTCGGCCAATCTCATCAAGCGTGTGACCTTCGGCCCTCAACTCCATAATCGTCCTGTGTCGGATTGGCAGGCGTTTGTTGATTATTTCCAGTTCCATCGCCGCGTCATTCTCCCCAACTGGCTTCCCCGCTAGTAAATCACATAAACAGCAGCCGCCCTCGCATGGCTTGTCTAGTGATGTTACTACGATGGCAGGCTGCCCCCTTTTCCCCCATAACCTCAAATAATCCATCATGCCGCCTTGGACCCGCTTCCAAGCATACTGCTCAAACGTCGTGCCCCTGGTTGGGTCAAAAGATTCGATAGCTCCGAGCATGGCAACCGCCCCGGCATTTTTCAAATCATCATGATCGACGCGAAAGTTCTTTGTTAACCTTTTCTCCATCAGACTTGCCCATTCATCGAGTGCGTGGGCATAGTGTAAACAGAGTCGGTTTCTGTCGGATATTGACCGTGACCGGCCATAAACCTCCCAAAGCTGCTCCGTCAAAGTGTCATTTTTAGGCGTCCGCTCCAAGTTTTTGTCCTTAATATAGTTTTTACCATATCAAATAATTATACTACTATACTGAACAAAGAAAACAAAAAAATTTTAGCCTGTTTTTTCGGCTTGAATAACATCGGCAAGCGAATCGAAAACGGTGTTGGCATAAATGAACTTTCCCCCCTGACGCTTTGGAAGCGGGAGTTTTTTTTCGATAAACCATTGATACAATTCGGCGTCAATATCGCTCAATAATGAATATGGGCGGCCCTTCATCTTGTCAGTCACTCGGTAGGGGCGCATGGTCTTTTTTTTATCTACTTTGTGTTGCTCTTTTTTGGCCCGGCACTCTAGACAGCATCGGCTGTAAACGACGATCCTCCTGCCGGTTAATGTTGCATAACTGACATACTGGTGGAACTGGTCATAAGGCTTGGCTTGTTTACATGTGTTGCAAATCCGGGTCGTTGGTCTTTTTCTTGGCATGGGGAGTCCTTCCGCTTTTGTTAATCCAAACAACACCGATGCTGATCTTTCCATTTATTCACTTGTTTGAGAAGCGGATTATCCTTCGTGTCAACCATGCCGCAAAATGGCAGACTAAATTCATGTATTGTCCAGCATCCAACACAAAATACACTAGCCCGAAACAACGACCGTCCATTACTATAAGCTGTCCATGTTTTTTCAATAAATTTCGGAACTGCGGGCCGCTGAGCTTCAAGCTCTTTATTCTATTGATTTCTGATAAAGTCATTTTGCAATTTGTATTATTTAGTGTTTCCTGCTTTCGGATTAGAAGGCGTGACCTAAAATGAAGTCAGGCGGGCAAACGAACGAAATAGTGTCTTTTTTGAGAGAAAGACGTAGTTGATGTTCTATGGATTTAACAATCCAAACTCTTCCACTATCTTTTACAAGCCCACACCAATAAATACTTTTTTCATGCTTCATCTCTTTAATCTGCTGCCAGGGCCTAAGCTGGACCTTATCGCCCTTCCGTATGTCGTTTGCTTCGATAATGTTCATTGCAATTCCTTTCTGTTAATCCAATAGCTTTTAGGCTTATCATATAAAGTATCATAACACTTCTGGCAATAGTCGCGTTCGATGGTTCGCGTGATGTCGCTGACTACCAGGGTGATTATCGCTTGGCAGCCGCATACGGAGCAGGTCATGGGTTTACCTCACCAAAGTTAATTGAGACGGAACAACAGTAATATAGTCTTGAAATGTCATTATTTTTGCTACATCAATACTGATAAGACTTCCTACATTTACATCATTATCTAATCTAGTAAGCTCTATTTCGCTCCCAACAATTCTAACAGTGCAACCATTAACAACTAAAACATATTTGTCACCATAAAAGTGCTGAAAATACATTTCTTGCTGCACTGTGCCAACAAACTCATACCCCTGCTCATTATTGATAGGGCAAAAATAATGCAAAGCAAGTGCAAACCATACTATCAAAAAAAACGGATGAAGAACGATAACCATAACCACGAATAAAAGTTTCTCTTTTTTTGTTTCTGTTTTCATGGGTTTACCTCAAAAAAACGATGATTGCAAACTCGATAATCGCTATGACAATCATAATGTCTGATAGCCTGCACGCTCGCTGAAAGTTCCGTTTCATTCGCTCATACTTTACCTTCCACAACGCCGCTTCTTCCTTGGGTGTCAATGTTATTTTCACATGCCATGTAGCAGTTGAAAAACCATCGGTAGATGTAAACTCGGTAAGTTCTGTTTTCATGGGTTCACCTCACAAAACGCTTTTACAAACTCTGCCGCTACTTGCGGAACGATTTTAGATATAAAATAGCAGCTTTTAAAACATCACATCTTTCTCCTGCGTGTCCAATCATGCGATTGCAGGATGTGCATAACAGACCTCTTACTATTCCAGTTGCATGGTCATGGTCAACATCTAATGTTTTATTTCCAGGTTCTAGCTTTCCACATATTGCACATTTGTTATTTTGTTGTTTTAACATTACCGCATAGTCTGATAAAGTAATTCCGTATTTTTTCTTTAGATGTCTTTCTCTTTCTGAATCACGGTTTGCCCAATATCTTTTCTTATTGGCATCTGGATGTTGTATTCTCCATAATTTTGTTTTTTCAGAATGACAAACTTTACACTTAGCCATCAAACCATTTTCTCTTCTTTTATCTGCCCAAAACTCTGTTAATGGTTTTAACTGCCCACATTTAGTACATTTTTTCATTTTGAACTTCCATAAAACTTTTTATAAATAGACTAGCCGTTTGAGGTACTATTGCATTGCCATAACCGCTGAGTCGCACCACTCTGGCGGGTATCCCATCAGCCAACGGGGAAAATGCGGATTCAACCGGTATGCGGCGTGCTTTCCCGTCGCTGCACTTGATGATTCTAAAGTCTTGCCAGCCTGCCGGGGCAGTGCCGATTCGTCCGCCTGATTCGGGCCGCCATGCGTCCCGTCCGTCGCTCTCGGAGTTCCCCACGGCACAAGAAACGCCTCGTCCCTCAGTTTGTAATGGCCCGTCGTCCCTGGTCGTATCTCCATTATCCCGCCCTCGCCGTCGCTGTGGTTCGGCGTTCGCCAGGCGGTCAAGGCTGTCTTGCTCAGTGGTTTGCCCTGTGATCGGTCGCTGCGACGTTTCATCATTTCCCAGCTGCCTTGTTCCGACTTGTAGTCCCTTGACGTTGGTGTCGGCCACCCAATACAATCGTTGTCGCTTATGCGGCGAGCCGACGCTGTGTGCGCCAAGTACACAATGCCCAACGGCGTAGCCTTCTGCTTCCAAGTCTGTTTGTATTCCATCGAGCCAACCATGTTTAATTGCTCCTTCAACCTGTTCACCAAAGATTGTGTCAGGCTTGCACTTGCGGATGATGCGGTAGAACTCTGGCCATAAGTTCCGCTCGTCGGCATTTCCTTTTTGTTTCCCTGCCGACGAGTATGGCTGGCAGGGGCAAGAGCCTGTCCAAACCGGTCGGTCATCTGGCCAGCCGGCGAGACGCAATGCGTAGCTCCAGCCGCCGATTCCTGCGAAGA
>Ga0172381_10004686_pt1 | contig 14069 bp, 17 predicted proteins | sample Leawel6488metaG_FD_119754 | JGI IMG/M metagenome (GOLD analysis project Ga0172381, IMG submission 119754) | Leachate microbial communities from a municipal landfill in Southern Ontario, Canada - Leachate well 64-88 metaG | ecosystem: Engineered > Solid waste > Landfill > Unclassified | place... | reverse complement strand
CCATTCTCCCAGAAGTGCTTAATAAAGACATTACAAACCTTACCATATTCAGTAAGTATAGTTTGTAATTCTTCGATTTTAGATTTAGTAGCAAACTTTAAGCTACATTTAGTTGATCTTATCAGTTTCATTTTGTTTCTTTTTCCTATTTTCAGCACTTCTTTTGCCATAAACTTTTGATGATGTTGAAGCAACCAATGACACAATATCTTCAACCAATTCAGCTTCAAAAGACTTTGGTAATGTTTCTTCTAATATAACAACATCTACTCCATGACTACTGAAAAACCTTTGATAAACTGCAAAGTTAAACCTTGTCAATCTATCTTTATGTTCAACAATAACTTTATTAATCTTGTGTTTTTCTGCAATATCTAATAGTTTATGTAATTTAACTCTTGTATCTGACATTCCAGAACCAACTTCTTCAAAGATGAAATCAACTTGATATTTCTTTTTAACGCAATATTCAAGCAGTCTACCTTTCTGTCTATCTAAATCACCTTTTTGTTTCTGTTCATGGGAAGATACTCTACAATAAACCGCAACCACATCATCATTATGAATACCATCTATAACTTCTTCAATACCTTGTAATTTAATAATATCAGATAATAGATAGCGTCTGTGACCACCATTAGTTCTAACAGGTTTTAGTTTATCTGACTTGTCCCAATTCCTTAGAGTAGATTTATCAACTCCAAGTAGTTTAGACGCTTCTGTGATATCTATTAAATTATTCTGCATTATCAATCATCTCTTGAACAATTTTACGACTTCGATCATATATCTTTTGAAACTCTTCAATGGTAGGCACATCATCCAATTCAATTGGATGATGAAATATTCTACCATCATCCAATTCAAATTCTGTTTTTGTTATTCTTACAATCATCGGCTTCTTCTCCATGTTAAATACCTTTCATAGAGTATTTATTATTTTACTTTACTAATTTTTCACAATTTATCGTAATTTTTCATAATATTTTATTTAACTGTATTAACCCCTAATACAATATAACAAAAAACATAACATAAAACTAATATTTTAAGAATTATGCAGCATTATTCATATAATATTGTATTTCCTGCATACAATCAGAAACCTCTTGAAATTTAATTTTAAATTTATGAAAAAATACTGGGTATGAGAAATCTTTTTGACCCTTACGATTTTTTAAAACATGCAATATGTAATTTCCATTTCTTCCAATTTTATATCTTTCATACTCATCGTGTTCATTATTCATTAATAAATGTCCATAACCAATATATTTCATTTCATCAGGAGCTAAAAAACCACCATTCTTTTCCATTTGACTTTTAGTTAAGGGCTGTAAAGACATAGCTATATCAACATCGTGTGCTAACTGATCTGTTCCGAAAACATGGTGTAATTCTGGTCTACCTGCATTATCTGTAACAGTAACCCTATTCGCCTGTGCAATTATAATTATAGGTATATTTAAAACCTTTGCAAGACCTGTTATACCCTTACTTATCGCAGCAAGCTGTTCTGCTCTTGGAGCACGAATATAGTCTTTATCTGGGCCTATTAACTGAAAATAATCCACAATTGCCATTTTAATTTTATTAACTTCTATTTGATATCTTAATATTGAAGCCAACTTACTTACAGTTAAATCAGAAATATACTGAATATGAAAACTCCCCCTAGTTCCATAATTATTAATAGATTTTAAAATTTTGGTTTTCTGTCTTTCATTAACCATTCCACTACATACTTTTCTAATAGGAACGCCTGAATCTATAGACATTATTCTATCTAACATATCTTGACTTGGCATTTCTAAGTTAGCATAATAAATACTATTAGCTGGAACCTGATCTAACGCAATATTTCTTGAAAAATTTTGTGCTAACGCAGTTTTACCATCAGATGTTCTCGCTAAAACTAATATAGTTTGTCCAGGAAAAAAACCTTGTGTAGCTTCATCTAAAGTTTTATATCCAGATAAAATACCATAATGTTTCCCAGGGTTACTAAGTCTTTCTGCTATAACGTTAAAATATTCTGACGCAACTTGTTTAGGTTCCTTGAATGTATTTTCATTTTTGTTAAAATTTAATTTATATAATTCACTACTAAAATTTCCTATAAGTTCCTGCATATTTTCAGATGTATAGACTAATTTAGACGCATCTTTTGTTAAATTTAATAAAACCCTTTTTTTATAATACTCTATCATTTTTTCAACATGAAAATCTACATTAACTTTTGGAATATCTTGAATAGACTTCAAATATTCCAAATCAAAAAATTGATCTAAATATCCAAACTCTCTACTTTTAATTTCTATAACATTCATATCTATAGGTTCTTGCCTAGAACTTAAACTTTCTATCAATTCATATATTTTTCTATTTTTAGTATAATAAAAATTGATTGCATCAATTTTGCTTAGTATTGAAACCCTATTCTCTTCAGAAAACATCAATTCTGCTAATACAATCTTTTCGCTAATTTCACTTATCATTGTTGTAATATCTTTATTTTCTTCAACATTAAAAAAATCAGCTACTGTATCTTTATCTATTTTTAATTTGTCAGATAAAGACTCTAATATAAGTTTTTTCTCTAAAGACTCTAATTTTCTATTCGTTTTTAATTTTTCTTTTGTATTATAAATAAAATTCATTTTTTGGGTTAAGGTACTTAAATCTGAACTTTCTATAGACATATCAACAAGAAACTCGGATATACATTGATAATTATTTATTATTGAAAGAAAAGACTCTTTATTTTTAGTATAATTAAGAAAACTATCAGGATCGTGACCTAAAACAGGTATTCTAGCTACATTTACTTTAAAATTTATTTCTTCTTCATAAAAACCTTCTTGTATATTTTCAAGTATTTTTTGTGTACCAATTATTCCAGGTTTATCACCATCTAAACAAAATACAACATTTTTAACCCCACAGCTTTTAATTGTTTTAATGGTGTCGTTGTTAAATGCTGTTCCCATTAGGGCAGCAACATTATATATACCATATCTATGACAAGTAATAGTATCTACATTTCCTTCAACAAGTATTAAAGTCCAATTATTTTTTCTTAAGTATTGTTTAGCAAAATGTAAACCATACAGATTCTCTGACTTACTTTTAAACAGCTCACTACCATAAAACTTCCCATCATAACCCTGCGCTCTAATTGCAGTATTTTTATACTTTTCGTGTTCATCTATTACTTTTTTTTCTAATTCCTTCTGTAAGTTTTTATCTTGATTATAAACAAAAATTCTATTACTAAAACCTATTGGATTACCCTTAGAGTCAAATATTGGGAAAATAATCTTATTTGTAAAAAAATTGTTTTTAACAATATCAATATCCGAAAAATCTTCATATTTTACAGTATTATTATTAATGGTAGTATAAAGAAATTTTTTACTTACTTCTTCGTCAGTTCCATATCCAATTTTCCATTTTACGATATCATCATCTGTAATACCTCTATCATATAAATATCTTTTTATATCCGAACCATCTTTTTGATTAATTAAATTTTGATTCAAATAATTAACAATAGCAGAATTTAAAAATTGAAGATATTGTAATCTTGCTTCTTCTTTTGACAAATTATAATCTTCATATTCTAAAGGAACATTGTATGTTTCTGATAAATATTCTATAGCTTCTAAAAATCCCATATTATAATATTTTTGAATAAAATCAATAACATTACCATGTTCACCACACTGTCCACCAAAACAGTGAAATTTGTTAGGGGCACCACTATGAGAATCTCTTGGATTTACAACGAAACTTGGTGTACTTTCATTATGAAATGGACAACAACCCTTAAAATTGGGGCCTGTACGTTTTAATTGAACCTCTTTGCCTATTACTTGCACTATATCAATGGAATCAATTATTTTTTGAATTTCACCTTTTTTAATTTTTTTAGATTTTATCATATTTCACACCTTAAACTTTTTAATTTCTTCCATTAATTGTTCATTCATCTTACTATAAAGTTCTTTATCTTCTACAGTCTCTTCTTCTATATAATCTTTTTGTAAAAATAAGCTTTCCATATTAGCTTTCATATCTTTAATTTCTGTTTCCCATTTTTTTTCATATCTTTCTCTATCAGCTTTATTATTTTTTAAAACAGAATACAAAAACTTTAAATTATATATTAAACTTCCATTATTTTTACATTCTTTTATTGATAATTCTATTTCTTCTGGTGAATAAAAATTAAAAATATTATACATATCTTTAGTATCATCAGAACTTAATACAGATATTTTTCCATCATCAATATATCCTTTTAAAACAATAAAACTTTCATTTGAAGCATTATCTTCCAAAAACTTAGGTATATCTTTAAACTGTTGTTCAAAATTAACCTTTTTAATATTTGAATCTTTTATCATATTTAAAAAATTTAAAACATAATGAAAACTTTTTATTTTGTTTTCATTTTTTGCCTTTAAAAAAGATGGATATATTGCTATAGTATTTTTTAAAAAAATAGATAATGGATAAGCATAATAATTTCGTACAACTTGATTTAAATGAAAAGAATCACTTTCTGGAAGTTCTTTTAAGCCTGTAATATCTAAATAAGTATCATATATTAATTTTGCATCATCACTTAATTTAGAATGATCTATAACTTTATTATCTTCAAATTCTTTGTCTAAATCGAAAAAACTATTACTCATTTTAAACCCTTTATTATAAAAGCAGGTTCTGTTCTATATATATCAGCTCTATCATCGGAATGTTTACTTAAATATTGTGCATCATCATAAAATTCTTCGATATATGCAATTGTTTTTGATAAATATAATCTTAATGCCCTACCTACCCTTTGTAATGCTGTTGTTTTACTAGTGCCACCACCAGCCATAATAACACAATCTAATGCTGGTAAATCTAAACCTTCATCAGCTATAGTAGATGCTATTAATTTCCTAATATCTCTTATTTTAACTTTTTCTACAACACCATTTCTAGTCTCTATATCATCCTCGCCTTTTAAAAAGATAACATCATCTTTCAATATTTTTAATATATTATCTCCATGTCTCAATCTTGTAACTAAAACTAACACAGATCTTCCACACATATAATGGTAATTAAGTAATTGGGCTATATAAAAATTTCTATACTGATTATCTGTTATACAAGCATCATATATAAATGCATATTTACCCTTCATTTTTAAAACAGAATAATCTCTATCAAACTTTCTTAAAAACTTTTTGTATAAATCTTTATTATATGTATCAATATTTTTAACTCTTATTTCATTTTTAAGAGCATCTTCATATGCTGCTTTGCATATCTCTTCAAGTTTAACATGAAGATGATGGACAAAATTAGTAGAACCTTCATATTTAACCCACTTTCTAACCAATTTATCTCCATTTAAATACTTATCATATAAAATATCATTATATCTAATATTATCAAGAATATCAATATTTCTTTCAGCTAAAGAATCCCACGCAATATCAATATTTCTTCTTCTTCCTATATTAGAACCTGTACTAGATACTGGATCATAATAAAAAATATTATTATCTTTATCTATTTTAACAATTTCGTAAAAATAAAAAATAGTATGTTCTATTTTGTTAAAATTTATTTCTGGTTTAATAAGAAACCCATTTTCTATCAAATATGTGGCACTTATTCTACATAAAATTTCACCAAAAATACCCTCTATCAATATATCATCACCTTGATCTCGCATTGGTGTTGCAGATAAACCTATTCTATAATCTGCAGATACAACGTTACTCATTATATTTTGCTGTGTTTCAGATCTAACATGATGACACTCATCTATTATAACCACATTTACAGTTCTTAATAAATGTCTAACCCTTTCTTTATCTTGCTCTTTTAATTCTTCTTTCTCATCAATCTCATTATCTATAAATTTTAAATACTTATAACCTAACGCCCTAACAATAGTTTGTACAGTTCCAACAGTTATATCTTGTATATCTAATTTACCATCGCCAATATAACCTATTTCAATACCTAATGCGTTTTTTAAATGGTTTCTTGCTTGTTCTAATAAATCTAATTTATGAACTAAAATCAAAGACTTTCTACCTAATTTTTGTAATAATTTACACATTACAATAGATTTACCACCACCTGTTGCTATCTGTATAACACCTATTTTTTTGTTCATAGCTATATCAATAGCTTGGTTTTGGTATGGATATAACTCTTTAATTTTAGGGTGTACCCACTTAAAATCAAACTCTTTTTCTGACTTTGTTCTTTCGTCTTGAATTATGTATGGTATATTTAAACCATCAAATAGTTTAACTAGTTTAGAATATACTCCTGTAGGAAACGACAAATCCTCCATAGAAAATAAACATATTCTACCATCCCAACTTTTATTTTTAAAAGAAGGAATAAATTCTGCTCTCTGAACTCTATAAGATAATAAAATATTAATTTTTTTATATATAGACTCAGGTAAAGATCCTCTTAAATAGGATTTTAAGTTATTTAGTATTATTATAACAGGAACAGACATTAAGAAACCCTTACTATTAAATTTGTTGGGAAAGCATATAAAGAAGCAAACTTAGAACCATATTTAACATTCTTTATATATATATACATATCATCTTTATTTAAATAAATACCTTTATATTCCTTATTCTCTGTTGTAATAAAGACATATTTTTTACCTATTTGCAATGTGTCAATTTTATCCATAAAAACCCCTATTATTGCATAAACCCTTTATCATTTCCAAATATATCATCTACATATGGTTGTTCACCAAAACTTTTAGTGTATGATGTTTTTTTATTATCTTCGTCTTTTTCTGTATAAGATGTTAATGAATTAGCTCTTAATGTAGCCATTTTTCTAATACAATTAGCCCTCTCTTTTGTTCCTTCTACAACAGCATTAGCCATATTATATATATATTTTGCATATATCATTTCTTCTTGTTTTTTAATAACGCTTTCACTAATTGTTGCCTTCATTTTTCTAGTTGTAACATCATCAGCCTCTATAGAAGTAAATTGTGCAGCATCTTCCTGTTTATATGCTGCTTCTGCAAGCTCATAAATTATTTTTGCTTCCGCTAAATTTTCTGAAGCTTTTTGTACAGCATAATTCATCCAATCCATCCATACATTTAATTCAGAATAATCTGATGTTTCACTTATACGATTTTTAGGGTCTAAAACCTCTTCTATACTTTTAGGTATCATACTATTCCATTCCTTTTTCTTACAATAAAGTTTATGTTTTCTTGATAATTACTTGTATTAGCTCTATTTGCTGCCAATATTTGTATAGTTATATTTCTACTTTTATATTTTGAAAGTTTTAATTCAGAAATCTTTAAATTGTTTTCACACTCCTTTATTTCTTTTTTTAAATTTGTTACTTCTTCTCTACCCTTAACTATTGTTTTTCTTAATTTTATCCCAGGATATTCTTCTTTACTCAAAGATAAAAAAACATTGCACTCTAAACAAGATAATTTAAACTCTAATTCTAACAATTTTTTTTTATTTTCTGCTACTTCTATAGAACTAATATAAATTGGATAATGCATCCAAGATAGCCAAATATCCAATTCAGTATCATCTGGATATTTGCTAATAGTATTTTTAAAATTTAATACATCTTTTTCATTTAAAGGTATCACAATCAACTCCTATTACATGGATCATTTTTATAAGGACAATTTTTACACATAAAAGCTTCTCTTGGATTTTTGGGAAACAAATCACTATCAACCTTCATTATTATAGCTGTAGCAGTATTAAGCATTTTTTCTATATCTTGAGAATAGAACGTTACAGGAACAAGATTAAAAGACCTAACATAATTTAAGGCTGTATATTCTATAGAAGAATATGGTATATTAAACTTCTTACAAAATGCCCACTGATACAAACCTAATTGCAAATCACTTTTTAATTTATCTGTACTGCTTTCCCATTTTCCTGTCTTATAATCTATTATTGCAAATAAATTTTTAAGAAAATCAACCCTATCTATTGAACCTACTAAAAGATCTCCGGTAGGTAATTTTTCTTCAAATTTTAATTCTATAGCAAACGGTAAATATTTAACTTTAGTATGTCTATCCCAAAACTCGGAAACAATTCTTTCACCTAATTTATAATATTCTTGTTCTTCACTAAAAGATGAATAGCCTAAAAATTCCCAAGTAGTAGCATTAGGATTTTTAGACTTTAATTTTTCCCAACTTTTAACATATTGCCTAGATACCCAACTATATCTATAAAAATCTAACAATTTTTCTTTAGTAGGATAATTAAAATCACTAAAGAAAAATTCTGCAGTTTCATGAAAAGTACAACCCCAAGTTAATGCCTTCTGATTGTCAACTGTATACATCTTTAAAATATGATTACAATAAAATTTGTAAGGACAATCTTGATAGCATTTAAGCTTAGATATACTCCATTTATCTAATTTGGCCATTTAAGTTACCCAATCTTTTAATGCTAATAGATTCCATCCCATAATAGGCTTAGGTTCGATACCTTCTTTTCTTGGTTTTGTAAAACCAACCTGAACCTTATCCAAACTTAAACCTTTTTCTATAACGTATTCTAAAGGTATAGAACTCCTTTCATTATTTTCTTTATAACTTAAAAAATCCTCAACATTTAACGCATATGTAGAATCTATTTTATTACCTTTGGCAGTTCTTTTTGTGCTATGAAAATTTATTAAAAAAATACCAACACCACCTAAATCATTTACAACCTTTAAGTTTGTAATCTGATGTTCTTTTATATTTTTGTATGGTAAACTTCTTTCAGCAGTTTGTTTTGCTTCAATACCAAAAAATCTACCATTAAATATCCAAAAATCAAATAAACTTTCATCTCTTTTTGCGGCAGAAAAACCACCAAAATGATAAACCTTATCTCTTATTCTATCTCCAGTCAATAAAACACTTTTTCTAAAATGTTCTATTGAATGATCAATTTCTGTTTCAAATTTTTGCATTTTAAGCCTTATCCTTCTTGTTTGGATTTGAAACTGGTGTAGGCATAAGAAGTGCTAAAAAGTCAATACGATCTTTATCTCTAATAATAAACGGATTATTACTATCTGTAAAATCGATATTAATTCTTTCAGCTTTGATATTCTTTAAAACATCTTCTAAAGTTCTATGCGTTACCCATATACAAAAATTTGGATCTACAGAACCCTGCTCTAAAGTAACAGAAAGTTCGCTTACCTGTTTATTACTTGATCCTCTAGCACTAATGATAGATAAACATCCTTCACCAAAACCCTCTTCAGAAACCTTTATACCAATAAATTCTATACCATTTGAATCTTTACTAAATTTATTAGCAAAATTTGCCATATCAGCTTTTCTAACTAAATCTTTTTTGTTGCAACTAATAGATAAAGAAATTTTTTCTGGCGCTGGAATTAACTTACTATAATTTATGTATGTTGCATCTAATAAATTTGCCATAGCCAAAAAATTCCCAGATTTAACAAACATTTTTTCTGGTGTCATACAGATATCTACAGAACCTTCTTGCCCCATTAAATCTTTTAAAGCATTACTTATTTTATTTACTATATCTCCCCTAACTAAAACAGAAAAATCCTTTAAAGATTCTTGTTCTAATTTAACAACAGCTTTTGCTAACTTTTTACCATCGCAAGCAACAATATCCATAGAATTATTACTGTTATTGAAATATACAGATTGCATTTTAGGTCTAGTGCCATTATCTGTACATGCAGCAAATCTAACATCTGTATCTGCAGTTAAAAAAAGTTTTACAGGCAATGAAAACCAAGAATCGGCACCTGACAAGTCAATACCCACAAAATCATCACGCATTACTTCAAATGTGCTAACATCTGTATCGCAAACCATCTTAACAGTATTATCTGTTAATTCCATAGTTAAATCTGTACCATTTTGCAACGATGTTATTTTATCTAAAACATCGCCCCTTAATAACATTGACTTTGAACCTTCATCAATAATTGTAACACCATCTACAACGGCACTAATAGTTGTTGTAGTATCAGATGCTGTCAATCTAATAGAATCTTTATTCTCAACTTCGATTTTGATGCCTTTTGTCCACTCATTATTATTGATAGCTCCAACACCTTGAGCCAATTTAACTGCACCTAAAACTTTTCTAAACTTATTTCTGTCAACTTTAATTTGCATAAAAACCTCTTCTTTCAAATATTTAATTAATTTTGTTCTTCAGTAATATCTAAATCTTTAACAACATCTAAGCTTTTCTTCTCAAATTGTTCTTCTTTTTTTAGATCTCTTTTTATTTGATATTCTTTTCTTTCATTTTCAATCTTTTCAATAACTTTATTTCTAATTTCGCAAGCAATATAATCATTTTCCCTTAAAAAATCTACAAATTTATCTGCACCTTGCATTTTGATTAAACCACCATTTTCTTTATAAAAATTGCTTTGGTAAGATAACCATGTAGTACCTTCAATAATACCTTCTTCTTTAGCTACATCAAACGTATCTTGAATAACATCAATACCATCATCATATATTAATGTTATATCACCTTCACCAAATGGTGGGCCAACCTTATTTTTTTGAATTGTAACATGTGATCTATGACCTATAATTTTATCCCCATCCTTAATTTTGGCACCTTTACCTCCCGTAATCTCTGCAACTACAGAAGCATAAAAACCTAATGCCTTACCACCAGTTCTAGTTCTAGGATCACCAAACATAACACCAATTTTCATTCTAAGTTGATTAATAAAAACTAAACAAGTATTAGTTCTAGCTATAGCGTTAGTAACTTTTCTAAGCCCCTTAGCCATTATTCTAGCCAATAAACCCATACTTTGATCTGACATTTCGCCTTCTAATTCTTGTTTAGGAACCATGTTTGCAACAGAATCAACAATAATTAAATCAGCATATCCTAAATTAATTATTTCAACTATTTGATCAAAAGCTTCTTCAGCACAACCTGGGGTAACTATTATTAGCTTATCAGAAACTCCTAATAGCTCTCCAAACTTTTTATCATATGCACATTCCATATCAAAAAATACTACTACACCACCACTTCTCAAAACATTTGCAGCAGCCAATAAAGAAAGTGCTGTTTTTCCAGAACCTTCTTCTCCATACAACTCAATAATTCTTCCTCTTGGAAAACCAAAAACTTTTAAAGCTCTATCTACAGACAAAACTCCAGTAGATATAACATTTACTTGTTCTGTAGATTGATCAGACATTTGCCTATATTCTATATTAACTTTAGACTTATCTAATAATGATCTAAAAGCTTTCAATTTCTCGTCTTGGTCTTTTGCCCTTAAAGTATTTATATCTTCTATACTTAAACTATTTCTACTACTTTCTTCCTTTTTCTTAGCCATAAAACTTCTCCTTAAATTATTTACAATAAAACTTTATATATAATATAAGGAGGAAAATAAAAAAGTTGAAAATCATTGCATTTAATTAACAAAATTATATAAACACTTTAAATCTTTATCTTTTTTAAGTTTTTCGCAACTTCTTATAATAATTTGTCTTACACCCTCTTTTGTCTTATTTACTTGTTGCCCTATTTCTTCTAAAGTTTCTTCACTATCACAATCTATTCCAAATTTTTTAGATAAACAAAATATTTCATTATCACTAAGATCTGAATTTTTAAATGATTTTTTAATTAACTCTTTTATTTCGTTATGTTCAGTTGAATGCGATGTATTTAGTTCTTCCTCGTTATAGTTTAATTTTTCATAAGTTACTTTAGGATCTATATAGTCTATCAAAACATCATCTGTATCATTAATAGTACCATATAATGATTCCTCTTTAACAAAAACCCTTTCTGAAATTTTTTCACCATTTTCGTTTACTATTGTATGAAAATAATTTGGCAATAATTCTCTTTTAATTTTATTGTATAACCTTGGAGTAATTTGATTATTTAAAAAGGTAGTAGGTTTACCCTCTCTATAATCATATCTATCTTTATATTCATAAACTAATAAAACTGTCTCATTAAATATATCTTGAATATCTAACTTAAAAACCTTAGAAGCTCTTATTGCTATTTGCTTAATAAAAGCCATATGTTTTTCTACGTTCAATTCTTTTTCTTCAAAATCTGTATGTTCTTTAGGTGTATTGTTAACAGTAATACCATTAATAGGGATTCTTTTTTTAACACATCTTTTAGTCATAACTAATTTCCTTTTTTAATATTTAAGCTAAATCATTTATTAATAATATATTAAAAAAAAATAGGATTGTCAAATTATTAACAATCCTATTTAAAGAAAAAATAAACCTTAAATCATTTTGTGTCTTTTTTTGCTAAACTATATGTGCCTCTATCATCCTTATTAAAAAATCCACTTTTTCTTCTTATGTTGTTATATATAACACCTCTAATATGACAAGATTTCACTTCTGGTCTTTCTGATATAACGTATTTCACAATATCCTTTAATACACTTGCTCCATTTTTTGCTAAATAAATTACAATTAAATTTCTGATACTTTTTTTTATAATACCCATAAAATCTCCTATATTATTCGAACTTAGAATCTTCTTCTATTTTTAACAATTGATTATATACAAATTCGTCCAATTTATTATCAGAATAAGATATCTTATATGAACATTTAATACAACTAAAATCCCAGTTTATTTTATTGTTAGACTGTTTTCCAATAATTAATTCACCGCAAGAACAAATACCACCATACTTTAAAATATCATATCTTAAATTAGACAAAATTTTATTTGAAGGGTTAGCCATTAAACTTGTTCCATCTACAAAAATAACACTACCATCAGCTAAAACAAAATATATTTTATCAACCCCATCATGTTCATTAATAACTTTAAAAGATGCCTTAATTATAAAATTATCCTTAACGTTTATTTTTTTCATACATTATAACCTTTTTTTCTATACTATTCTTTATATCTACCATATTATCTATAAAATTAGAATCTTTTATACTATTATTTTGTTTATATAAAAAATTACTATTAAAATCTTCTATGTACTTATTATAAAACTCTTCGTCAGTTAAATTCTTATTTTCTTCTAGTTTTCTTAATCTAAAATATTTTTCTTTATTCATAATTTTCTACATATATTGATTTGTTTATTTTAATTTCATCTATTGCAGCAAGTTCTGGATACGGCAATTCTACTTTTCTAAACTCTACCATTTTAAAAGAATTATATGCAGACTCTTTAGCATTATAATCTTCTTCTATTAATATCATTTTTTCTTTAATACTTTTAGTTACTTGGCTCATGTCGGAATTATAAAAACCATCTAAATCTTTATACTTACTAATTATTTTTATAGCATTTACCTCACCTATACCTTTTACTCCATGAATATTGTCAGATATATCGCCCATTAAAGATTTAACATACTTCCATTGTTCAGGTTTAATTGTATATAAATCTGTAAACTTACTATAATTAACTATGTTTCTAGTATATGGATCATAAATATCAATATCAGAATCTATTAGTTGATACATATCATGGTCTGCACTAGCTACAGTTACTGTATAATTTTTACTTTTACACATTTCTACTATGCTATAAATTATATCATCACCTTCATAACCATCCACTTTATATTGCTGAACCCCTCTCATTTTAAGAGTATCAATAATATATGGCATCATATCATAAAAATCTTTAGGTTTTTCTTTTCTTGTACCTTTATATTCGCTATTTTCTTTTTTTCTATTATTAATTAATGAATCCCAAACTACAAATAAAAAACCAAAACTATTTCTATAAATTTCATAAGATTCATTTAACTTTTCAAAAAATCTTATTGGTATAAAATTATTATCATTTTTCTTTTGTGCTGACCAATACGCAATATTATAAAAATTATTTCCATCTATTATTAACGCTCTATTTTTCATTTTTATCCATTATCCAATATTTATTTTACTTCTAATTATATTTTCAATTATATCTGTTGCTATTATTTTCTTAGATTTAACTGTATTATAACCATACCT
>Ga0172381_10004685_pt1 | contig 14073 bp, 22 predicted proteins | sample Leawel6488metaG_FD_119754 | JGI IMG/M metagenome (GOLD analysis project Ga0172381, IMG submission 119754) | Leachate microbial communities from a municipal landfill in Southern Ontario, Canada - Leachate well 64-88 metaG | ecosystem: Engineered > Solid waste > Landfill > Unclassified | place... | reverse complement strand
TTCCCGGCCCCCAAGATGAAAAGTCTTGGGGGCTTTTTTTATGGTTGACATCCTGAATATTAAAAGGTATATTAGGAAGCACAATGGATCGGTAACTCAGAGGCAGAGTAACGGGCTTTTAACCTGTAAGTCGAGATTTCGAAATTCTCCCGATCCACCAAATTAATTAAATACTTCCATAGCTCAATGGGAGAGCAATGCCCTTACAAGGCATCTGTTGAAGGTTCGAATCCTTCTGGAAGTACCAGTAGTGGAGACATAGCTCAATTAGTAGAGCATCGTGCTGATAACGCGAAGGTTTGTGGTGCAATTCCACATGTCTCCACCAAAAAATTATGGTCCGGTAGCTCAGAGGTAGAGCTTTAGCTTGAAGAGCTAAGAGTCGAAGGCTCGAAACCTTCTCGGACCACCAAAATTTAGTTGACAGGTTCTTTGAAAATTGATAGTATATATAAAATAAAGAGTTAAGTTTATCCGGGGGTGGGTCAGTGGTTGATCGCTAGTTTTGGGAACTAGATTAGGCAGGTTCGATTCCTGCTCTCCGGACCAAAAATCTTTAGGAGATGATTATGAAAATTGTGAAGATTGGAATTATTTCTTGTTGTGTTGCTTTTATGTTTCTTGTTAGTGGTTGCACTGAGAATGAACGAGCTAAATCTTTTGGTGGAAGCATGACTACAAATCTTCCAAAAGGACAGAAACTTGTTACTGCAACTTGGAAAGAGTCTGAACTTTGGTATCTTTCTCGTCCAATGCGTAATGATGAAGTTCCAGAAACTTATGAATTTATTGAAATTTCTAATTTTGGATTGATGGAAGGTAAAGTAGTTTTTGTAGAGTCTAAATAAATACTTGACAATTGAGATAAAAATATTATAATAAGGACACATTATGAAGATTAAAGAATTGATTGAATTGCTTGAAAAGCAAAATCCTGATGATATTGTTGTTCTGTCTAGGGATGAAGAAGGAAATGGTTTTACAAAGGCTTTTGAATTGTCTGAGGCAATTTATCATGATGGAGAAATTTATCTTAGAGAATTGACAGAAGATTTGTCTAGTGCTGGATATAATGAAGAAGATTTGTATGATGGTGATGATGGTGAAAGCTGTGTTGTTATTTGGCCTTAAATAATGTTATGGAAGGTACCGCTAAGGTGGCAAACTAGGCTTGAACCCTAGGGCATGGCAACATGGGTGTTCGATTCATCTACCTTCCGCCAATTTTATATTTAAGTGCCTGTGGCCGAGTGATTAGGTGATTGGCTGCAACCCAATTTACATCAGTTTGAATCTGATCGGGCACTCCATATTTAATTTTTAGAGTATTATATGAACAATGTTGAAATTGCATATGATAAAGGTTATAGAGTTGTCGATGGAAAGGTTTTAAATTGGAAAGGTGATGTTTTAAAAACTAGAATTATTAATAAAGGATATGAATATTTAAGAATTAGATTGTCTAATCCTAGAAAAATGGCTTGGGTTGGTGTTCATAGGTTAGTTGCTTTCCAAAAATTCGGAAAGAAAATGTTGGAAAAGGGTATTCAGGTTAGACATTTAGATGGAAATCCTTTAAATAATCTTGAATATAATATTGAAATAGGAACGGCTAGTCAAAATCATTTTGATAAATCATCGGATGTAAGAATGTCTGCTTCTATAAACGCTGCAAGACATTTAAGAAGATTTTCTGATGAAATTATAAATAAAATGAAAAAAATGAGATATGATGGGTATTCTTATAAAGATATTGCTAAAGAATTTGGACTTAAAGATTGTCAACAAGCATCATATTATATTAATAGAGAATATAAAACTAAAAAATAGATTGCTGGTAGATCAGGTGATCGAGTAAGTCTCATATGCTTATTATTGGATTTCGAATATCCAACCAGCAACCAAAAAAAAGTGTTGACAAACGAGTAAAAATTGGTATAATAAAGGAAATTGTCGCGGGGTAGAGAAGAAGTTAACTCACCAGTCTCATAAGCTGGAAATCGCAAGTGCAAGTCTTGCCTCCGCTACCAAGTTTAGGGTGTCTACAGCAAAAAAGAAAATCTGATTAATCATCTGATACAAAAAATGTACACCCTGTTTAATAAAGGATACTAACAGCAAAAAAACCAAACTTAGACCTTGTGAATCTAATTCAAAAATGGTATCCTGTTTTTAATTTATAAAAATTTATTCCCAGATAGCTCAATGGTAGAGTCCTTGGCTGTTAACCAAGTCGTTGCAGGTTCGAGTCCTGCTCTGGGAGCCAATATTAATATCGTCGTCGTCTAAATGGTAGGACAGTAAAAAGAAAAAAGAGCATTTTGTTAAAAATGTTTACTGCAACCCAAAACTAACCACGCTAAGGTACTAATCTAGGTTCGAATCCTAGCGGCGATTCCAAATTTAGGATGCTAACAGCAATAAAAAAATCTTATTTGAAAAGAAAAAAATTGCATCCTGTTTATTTTTAAGGAGATATTATGAAGAGAAATACGACATCTAGCTCTATTGTAAAGGTCAATAGATTGAAAGATAAAGACCTTGATAAAAAATTGAAGAAACTTGCATTTCAGAAAGATAGTAAATTTTATCGTGAATTGTTGAAGGAAAAAAGTTTAAGAAGTTAAGTTTTGGGTCGGCATGTACCAAGGGGGCGAGGATGCTTTGCAAGCAACCTGAGAAGGGTTCAATTCCCTTTCGATCCACCATAATATTAAATAGGGTTAATATGAAAAACTATCCTGAAACAATGAAAGAATTATTGATTAAATTTGATACTACTCCCGGCAAGTGTAAATCTCATGAATTACAAAAAGTAAAAGAGTTTTTTGAAGAATATAGATATAATCATGATATATATACAAGTGCCATGAATAGAAGTCCAGTAGGTCAGACACTTGAAGTTGAATTGGATAAAGTTAATTGGTATATTTATAGATTTCCTGAAATGTTTGAAAATATTTAAATATACTCCTTTACCTCAGCGGTTAGAGGGCTTGCCTTATAAGCGAGTCACGGATGGTTCAACTCCACCAAGGAGTACCAAAATTGGGAAATAATACTTTAGAGAAATAACCGAGATAATCTCTTTAAACATAAATTGCTGATATCGTTAAATGCGCTTTCTCCGGCCTTGCAATTGTGTAGATATTATTTCCCAATAATTTATTAAATGGTGATTGTCATCCAATGGTTAGGATTTACGACTGTGAATCGTACAATGACGGTTCGAATCCGTCCTTTCACCCCATATAAATATTATAAAATTAAGCTGGTGTAGCTCAGTTGGCAGAGCACCTGATTTGTAATCAGGATGTCGCGGGTTCGATGCCTGTCGCCAGCTCCAAAAATTTAGGATGCTAACAGCAATAAAAATCTTATTGAAAAAAAGAAAAAATTGCATCCTGTTTATTAAAAAATTAAAATGAAAAGTAATTATTTTTATAGAAACATTTAAAAAAGACAAGTATGGCAGATATCTTGTTATAATTTTTTATTTTGATGAAGAAGGAAATGAAATAAATATTAATGAAGAATTAATATCTAAAAATTTAGCAGAGGCTTACTATGGAGGAAAAAGATGAATAGTATATATTTAGCGATTGCAACAAGTTTTATTAAATGGTATGTTGGTACAGGTGTGTATGATCGTATCGCCCAGCTTGTTAAGGAAATGATATATTCTGATAAAACAAATTCTGAAAAGCGTGATTATGTTGTTCAGAAGACAAAGGAAGAATTTACATTGATTAAAACCAGAGTTATTGATATTGTTATTGGGTCAGTGTTGGAAACCTTAGAAAAAAAGGCGTAAAATATGTTTTTGGAAACAGAGCATTTTAAAATTGTTAATGAATATTATCCACATATAGCTAATAATATTATGATGCTCTGGGGTAGTTCTGAAATGAATATTTATTTTTCTAGGTTAATAAACGATGTTAGATATTGCACAAGGAAAGGATTTCCTAAAAAAATATTTGATGCCATTTTAGAATTGAAAGCTATTCACCAAAAAGAGTTTCCAAAATTTGTAAATGTTGACACAAAAGATGTTGACATAAAGTTTAATTATGAGTATAGTCATTAAATAAAGGATGCAGACAGCAAAAAAACCTTTCATTTGAGAAAAGAAAAAAGTGCATCCAGTTTTAGGTTAATTACAGCAAAAGGTAATTATAATATTAATCATTAACCTGTGAGGTGAGTTATGGATTTTTCTAATGCAGTTGTCAATCAAGAGGCTCGTACTGAAAACGGAATGAAGGCTTTGGCATCTTCTGGTGCAAGTGTAGTCGATCTTTTTTACAAGGCTGGTTCTTTTCGTGGTCGCGATATTGTACCTTATTTCGTTTCTGCATATGTTGAGAATCGAGAGTTGGCTCTTCGGTTGGCTCTTTGGTTGAGGGATGTTACTGAGGGTGCTGGTGAGCGTCAGTTGTTTAAGGATATTTTGAATTATCTTTCGGCAACTAATGAGGATGATGCAAAGATTCTTCTTTCGAAGGTTCCTGTCCTTGGTCGTTGGGATGATGGTTTCAGTGTAGAAAATGAGAAGTTGTTTAAGTTCTTCATTGAGGAACATGTTAAGCCAGCACTTGCGAGTGGAAATGCTCTTTGTGCAAAGTGGTGCAAGCGTAAGGGAGTTATTGCAAACAAGACTCGTTTTTATCTTGGGATGACTCCAAAGGAATACCGTAAGTTGATTGTTAATCTTTCGGATACCGTGGAAACTAAGATGTGTGCAAAGGATTGGGATAATATCAATTTTTCTCACGTTCCTTCCGTGGCTTCTGCTCGATATAAGAAGGCTTTTTATCGGAATGCACAGGAAAGATACTCTGCATATGTTGATGCTCTTGTTAAGGGAACTGATCCTACTGTAAAGGTCAATGCTTCTTCAATTTTTCCTTATGATGTAATTAAGGATTTTTTGCGAAATGTTGGGTATAATAAGTTTTCCAAGACCGAACAGGATTTTATTATTAAGCAATGGGATGCTCTTCCTAATTTTGTTGGCAATTCCAGTATTTTGCCAATGATTGACGTTTCCGGGTCTATGGGATCAAGTGCTGGTTCAACTGGATTGACTTGTATGGACGTTGCAGTTTCCATTGGACTTTATCTTGCTGACAAGAATCTTGGAGAGTTTAAGGACGTATTTCTTACCTTTTCGTCTACTCCAAATATTGTAAAGGTAAAGGGCAATATCCTTGAGAAGATTGTTCAGACTGTGAAGGCACATTGGGGGATGTCAACCAATCTTCATGCAGCATTCAATAAGGTTCTTGATGTTGCTGTGAAGGGCAATGTTTCTCAGGAAGAAATGCCAAAGTATATCTTGATTCTTTCAGATATGCAATTTAACTCTTGTGTTCGGTATGATGATTCTGCAATTGAGATGATTCGGCGCAAGTATGAAAAGGCAGGTTACAATATGCCAAATGTAGTTTTTTGGAATATTGGATCGTATGATAATGTTCCTGTTAAGTGTAATGAGTATGGTGTTGCATTGGTTTCGGGGTTCTCGCCTTCCATCACCAAGAGCATTCTACGGTGTGATGAAGGAGAATTTACTCCAGAGGGGGTCATGATGAGCACTTTAATGAATTCCAGATATGACCTAAATTAAAAATTTGCGGGATTAGTTTAATGGTAAAACCGTAGCCTTCCAAGCTATTGATATCAGTTCGATTCTGATATTCCGCTCCAATCAACCCTTATAGGAATTTCCTATAAGGGTTTTTAATTTTAATTATGATAAAAATAAAAATAAAAAATGACTTTATAAATATTGCGAGATTGAAATCTAAAGACCTTGGAATACTCAGAAATTCTATTAGAGAAGGTGAAGGAAATTTTTATGGATTTCTTGGGGAATTGGTTGTTGCAGATTATTTTAATGTAGATGTAACAAATACTTATGATTATGATGTTATTATAAATGATCTTAAATGTGACGTGAAAACAAAGCAATGCACATCTCCACCAAGAAATAATTATGATTGTTCGGTTGCTGCATATAATACTAAGCAATTATGTGACGTTTATATTTTCACTAGGATTTGTAATGATGATTGTTGGATTTTAGGTTGGTTACTAAAGCCTCATTATTTTAAGAAAAGTGTGTTTTTACAGAAAGGAATGATTGATCCTTCAAATAATTTTAAGGTTAAAGCCGATTGTTATAATGTTAAAATTTTTGATCTTTATGATATACAAACTTTAAAAAATTTTAACATAACAAAAGAAAATGACATACAAAGTAATTTTATTAAACAGGTGCCAGTGTAAAAAATGTGGTGATATTGTAGAAAGTAATTTTGCCAGAGATTCTAAAATGTGTGGATGTGGACATATTTGTGTTTCTGGAGGGACACAAAATCTTGACAGATCGACAGAAGATGATATAATAGACATGTCAGTAACGTATGATATTGAAATTTAAATAAGGTGATTGTTATGGGATGGATTCTTAACGTTTCGATGCAGAGAGTAATTGATGGGGATCATGTAAATCCGGGTAAGAATTCTATGCTTATTCAGATTGTAAATCCTGATATGGAGTTTCCTGTCCCAAAATTTAAGTTTAGTGTTGTCCATCAATTTAAGTTTCTTGATCTTGAGGAGACTGATGATTGGGGACATTCTGAGAAGATTACTGATACCCAAGCAAAAGAAATTGTTGATGCACTTTCTTTTGCAATTAAGAATGATATGAATGTTATTGTGCATTGCATTGTTGGAGCATGTCGATCTGGTGCTGTATGTGAGGTTGGCGTTATAATGGGACTTAAGGATCGTAATGCTCACAGAATCCCAAATCTTCTTGTGAAATATAAACTCATGAAAGTTTTGGGATATTGTTATGAATAAATATTATAATAACCCATTTTAAAGGAAAATTAATATGATAGGAACTTTTAAAGAATTTATTAGTAATTTGGTTGTTGAAGAATTGCATCCAGAGCTACAGGATATTGTTAAATCTAAAGGGTCTACTGTATCAAAGAAGACAAGAATTGCTAATAAAATTAAAGATTTGTCTTCTCGTAATGAGAAAACTGGAATTGAAGGGAATATGCCCAGCGGTTCTTCAAGGGCTTATCTTAAGCATGAAGATTCTCATACAATCAATCTTGATGGTAAACCTGCAAGGATTCCTGTTGGCACCAAGGTGGCTATTAAAGCATCTTTAGACCGTCATCATAAAAAGTCAGATTATGATGATCTTAGTCTTGGAGCTTTACAGAATAGGGCAGAAGGTGGAGATCATTTTGTGAACTCTCATTATAGAGTTTTACATGAACATCCTGATAAACCCGGTCATTTTAAGTCAAATCATGATTCTGGTATTTTTCCACCATTGATTGATCATGATCATGAAAATCATGAATGGACCCATGTTGGACATTGTAAAGATGTTTCACAGAAGGATTTTAAGGAGCACACTAAATGTGAATCCCATCCAAAAGGTATTTCCCATAAAGAATTTTGTGATTCTATGAATAGATTTCATGAAAGAAATAATGGAAAATATTGGGAAGGGAATAAAGAACATGAAAGTAAATTGGATCACATTGACAGTCATCCTTTGGTGCAGAAATTTCATGATTATCATGGAAATACTGGACACCCAACATATGATTATCAACAAATAAAAAATATGGGAGTGTTTCATCATCCGGATGGACATAAAATGATTGTGGCAAGAGATCATGGATATGACACCGATACCCAAAGTGCTTATGTGAATGCCAGAAAGAAAAAGTTTGCTCCACCACGTTTCTATTAAAAAAAGTATTGACCAAAGGGATAATAATTGGTATAAATAGAATTACAAAATGACAAAGTGCTCTTGTAGCCCAACTGGTAGAGGCAATGGTTTTAGACGCCATACAGTGATGGGTTCGAATCCCTCCGGGAGCACCAAGTTTGATGCGCGGGTAGCCCAACTGGTAGAGGCACTGGTTTCAAACACCAGCTAGTGAGAGTTCGAATCTCTCCTCGCGCACCAGAAAAAAAAGAAAATGCTCTCGTAATCCAACAGGTAGAGATAGGGGACTTTAGTTAAATTGAGCACATAGATAGGAAACTTTTATGTGAATGCTATCAAATTCGGTGAAACCTTAACAAGTAATGTTGATGGCAATACCGAGCCAAGCCTAAAAAATATTATACAATTATACATAATATAATTAGGAAGGTGTAGAGACTGGTAGGTAGCCGTCTAAGTTGAATGGGTTGATAGATATATCAACGTGATTCGAATTCACACAATATGACGAAGGTACAGTCCAGACCACAAACAACATTGTTGGTAGTGAAAACTATAGTGGTAAGAAAATCCCCCCAGTGATGGGTTCGAATCCCTCCGGGAGTACCAAGTTTTGGTGAGTTGATCGAATGGTAAGATACCTGATTGCTAATCAGAGGTTATGGAAACATATATTGGTTCAATCCCAATACTCACCGCCATATAAAAATGCGCTCGTATTTCAACTGGATAGAAAACGTGGCTTCTACCCACGATGTTGGGGGTTCGACTCCCTCCGGGCGTGCCATTTTGGGGTTGTAGCTTAATTGGTAAAGCACTAGCTTGTCACGCTAGACGATGCGGGTTCAAATCCCGTCAATCCCGCCATCTTTTTTAGTAATGGAGATTTGTTATGAGAGTTGCATATTGCTCAGATTGTCATATCGAATTTGGATCACTTATCTTAAATAATTATGATGATGCCGATGTTCTTATTCTAGCTGGGGATACCATTATTGAACATTATTTAAATGATAATGACAGATTTAAATTTGATATATTTTTTAAAGATATATCGGATAAATTTCCAATTACATTTATTATTGCCGGAAATCATGAATTTTATCATGGAAAATGGGAGGGTTCTCTTGCAAAACTGAGACAATTTTTCCTTAAATATGATAACATTGAATTTATGGAGGATAATAGTTATTTCATAGATGATGTCATGTTTCTTGGATCGACATTATGGACAGATATGGGGAATAATAACCCATTTTCTTCTATGATAGTCAAAAATTCCATGAATGATTATCGAATTATTCGAAATGATGCTGCAGATTATAGAAAATTAAATCCTACAGATACTATGATTCGGCACAATAAATCGTTAAAATTTATCAATTCTATGTTAAAAAATTACACATCATTTAAAACAGTAGTTATTACTCATCATTCACCTAGTTACAAAAGTGTTCCAGATAAATATAATAATACTAGGGATATGGCAATGAATGATGGGTATTGCTCAGATTTAGATTATTTGATGTTTAAAAATCCTCAAATTAAATATTGGATTCATGGGCATACACATACACCTTTTGATTATATGATAAATCATACGAATGTTTTGTGTAATCCTAGAGGATATATTGGACATGAGCATTCTGCCGATATTTTTAAACTTAAATATTTTGATGTATAATATGGTGTTATATTATGTTAACAGAAAAACAAAAAGCTGCAATTAAAGCTATTTGGGATGTTGTGAATGGTAGTGATATTATAGGCCATATCCCGGCTGAAACGTGGCAAGGTGCCATAAATGATGCTGGATTGAGAACTCCATGGAAGATTTTAGGTCCATATCTTGATAAAGATAATAGAATTTCTAAGGAAGATTTTTCTCAATTATGCGTAGAAGCTGATATTGATCAGATTTCTAATGCTGACATGGATGATGCTGCTAATACCCTGATCGATGAAATGATATCTACTGATGAAGAATTTGAAGAAGATCAGGAAGATGACCAAGAGGATACTGATGATATTGAGGAAATTGATACAACTCCAAAGAAACTTCTGAAAGATATTGGCATTGACAAGTTTCAATATCCTGAAATTTATTTGGAATCCGATGTAGAAGATAAATATATAAAATCAAGAAAACGCCACAGGATTAAAGAGAGAGAAAGAATTAATTTCAATAATCCTGTGTATATACTTGAGGTTATTGATTCTACGAATGAATCAAGTGTTATTGGTGCAGCTTTAAGTCTTGTGAATGCATGGAAACTTCGCAAGCGAGCATTACATGATCACGGTGACACTGAATACGAAGACTTTGAATTTGAACTTGAGACAAAGGGTTCTGTTATAATTCGATCAAGTCAGATAAAAAGTCTTCGTTGTCGTGTTGAAAAATTTGAACTTGCGAGATGAAATGATAATTTTAGATTTTAACCAAATAATTATTAGCGGGATAATTGAATACAATTCTTTAGACAATTCTAAAGAATATTATGTAGATGAGGATTTTGTTCGTCATCTTATATTAAATTATGTGAAATATTATATTCGAAGATTTAAATATAAATTTGGACCTACTGTTGTTTTAGCAAGTGATAATAGGCATTACTGGAGAAAAGATTTATTTCCATACTATAAAGCTGGAAGAAAGAAAATTCGAAATGATTCAAATATAAATTGGGAATCATTGTTTGAATATATGAAAATTATAAAGGCAGAAATGACAGAATATTTTCCTCATAGAGTTCTTGAGGTTGATAAATGTGAGGCTGATGATGTTATTTTTGTTTTGGTTAATGAATTTGCTATTAATGAAAAGATAGTTATTGTTTCTTCTGATAAAGATTTCGGACAATTGCATAGATATAAAAATGTAAAACAATTTTCTCCAATGAAAAGAGATTTTATTAGAGTGGATTCCCCCAATCTTCATTTGAAAGAACTTATTATCAGGGGAGATAAATCTGATGGCATACCAAATATTTTATCTCCAGATGACACTTTTGTTTCTGGTGGTAGACAAAAACCAATAATGAAAGTTAAGTTGGAGAAATGGTTAACATTAAAACCAGAAGAATTTTGTGATGAAAATATGTTGAGAAATTATAATAGGAATTCTTCTTTAATCGATCTTTCAAAGATTCCTCACACATATTATAACAACATAGTAGAATCGTTTGATAAATATAACATGAACAGTAAGGAAAAATTTTATAATTATTTACTAAAAAATAATTTAAGAAAAATAATCTTGGAAATAGGAGATTTTTAATGTCAAGTGAAATTTTATATTTTGAAATATTTGAAGAGTTTGAAAAAGCTGGAACTAAAGAAGATAAAATTAATGTTTTAAAAAAATACGATAGCAATCTTTTTAGAGATTTTTTTATATATCTATTTAATCCTCATGTAATCTTTGACGTTACCATACCGCCATACAAACCTGCAGTAGAACCTGCTGGTCTTAATTGGACATATATCAATAACGAACTTCCTAAACTTTATAGGTATATAAAGGATCACCCCAAACGTTCACCAAATCTTACAGATAAAAAGAAAGAAAGTTTACTTGCAGTCACTCTTGAGAGTTTACATGCAAAAGATGCTGAAATATTTTCAAATTTACTTCGAAAAGATTTGAAAATAAAGTATTTAACACCAAACATTATAAAGGCAGCTTTTCCTAATATAGATATATGAGAGTTGCGATAGTAACCCCAACTATAGGAAATGATGTATTAAAGGATTGTTTGGATAGTGTACAATCTCAAACATATACTGATATATGTCACTATATTTTTATTGATGGAAAACAATATGATAATAAATCAAGAGAAATTATAGAAGGTGTTTCTAAAAATATTGATATAGGTGTAACAACTCTTAATGAAAATATAGGAAATGGGTGGTATGGACACAGAGTTTATGCCGCTTGTTCATTTTTAGTTAATGCTGATCTTATTTGTTATCTTGATGAGGATAATTGGATAGAACCAAATCATATTCAAAAATTGGTTGACGAAATAAATAATGGTAGTGATTGGGCATATTCTTTAAGAAAGATATATGATAAAGATAAGAATTTTATATGTGATGATAATTGCGAATCTTTGGGCCTGTGGCCGACTTTCCAATCAAACACAGAGTTCCATATAGATACTTCTTCGTTTTGCCTTAAAAGGGACGTTGCGGTTGCTATAGGGCATTCATGGTACGGTAAGTGGGGAGCAGACAGACAATTTTTTTATAACCTTAGAAAATATTTTAATAATTACAGTTGTTCTAAAGAGTATTCGTTATGTTATAGATTGGATGGAAATCCAAATTCTGTTAAGGCAGATTTCTTTATAGAAGGAAATAAAAGGAATAATATAATATGGAAAGGAGAGTTCCCGTGGAAAATTAAAAATAAATTTACTACTTTTGGAGGTAGTTTTGTATATGACACAACAAAATGAATCTGACAATTCAGATATGTTTGGATCGCAAGAACGAATAAATATAGGACTTTTAAATAGTCATATACATTTTCTTAATGGCCCTGTTAATGAATATAGTGTTGAAAATGTTATCAAGTGGATTTTATATGAGAATACAATTGAAGAAGATGGTAAGATTTTAAATTTATATATAAATTCTGAGGGAGGATCATTACCCGACTGTTTAGCATTGATAGATATAATGAAACAGTCAAAGTATCCAATAAAAACAATTGGAATTGGCACAATAGCATCTGCAAGTTTTTTAATTTTTGCGTGTGGATCAAAGGGTAAGAGGATAATATCAAAAAATACAAGTATAATGTGCCATCAATATAGTAGTCTTATTCAAGGTAAAGAACATGATCTTGAAGCTTATTATAGAGAAATGGAATTAACAAATACACGTCTTATTAATATTTTAAAATCTGCCACATCATTAAATACTAAACTTATAAAAACTAAATTGATGCCGCCTTCTGATGTTTGGCTTACACCAGAAGAGCTTGTGACATATGGTGTTGCGGATAAAATTGTATGAGGTATTGTAATATGAAAAAACAAAATCGTGTCAATACCAGAACTTCTGATACACTGAAAGAAAAATATAAAGAGCTTGATCGTGGAATTGATTTAACAAACAAAACTTTAAAGGAAATTGAGGAAAAATTGAGAGATATAAAAAATAGATATGATTTAGATCATAATTGTCCTTTAGGAGTATAATATGCCAATTTATGTTTTTATTGATACAGAGACAGAAGAAGAATTTGAGGACATTTTAACTTTTCATGAAAAAGAAGATTTATTGAAAAAGAATCCACACATAAGACAGTTGCCAACGTCATTTGGTATAGTTACTGGTTTAGGGTCTGTATATTCAAAAACTGACAATACTTGGAAGGAGGTTTTATCGAAGATAGCTGAAAATCATCCGGGGAGTGATCTTGCCGACAAATATGGACAGAAAACTCATTCCGAAGTAAAAACTAGGGAAGTAATAAAAAAACATAAAGACAAATGGAAACATAGGTAATTTTTATATGGCTAGAAGACCATCTTTTACTGATGATTACTATGAGAGACGTAACATCAAACCAAAAAGAAGTAGAGATAAGTCGAAAAATGTAACAAAATTAGATAGTTTTGATTTAATAGATTTTTTCCCAAAGACAGAAAATCAAGAAAATATGTTTGTGGATTTTCATAATGGGGAAAATATATTAGCTATAGGAAGTGCTGGTACAGGTAAAACTGTATGTGCTTTATATCTTGCTCTTCAAAAATTAATAACAAATGGAATTAATAAAGTTATTATTGTAAGATCGGCAACTCCCGGAAGGCAACAAGGATTTTTACCGGGATCATTAGCCGAAAAAGAAGAGATTTATACTCAGCCATATAAACAATTAGTAAATTTTTTATTTCATAATGATATTGCTTGGGAAGTTTTGGTTAAAAAGGGTTTTATTGAATTTGTTTCGACCAGTTATATTCGAGGAATAACTTTTGATAATGCTGTCATTGTTTTTGATGAAATTCAGAATGCAGATTTTTCAGAGATAACTTCTCTATTGACAAGATTGGGTGAGAGTTGTAGAATTATTTTATGTGGAGATATTAGGCAAAATGATCTTTCTAGGAGAAGGGAGGTTAGTGGATTTAATGATGCTTTAAAACTTATAAAGCATGTTCCTGATTGTTTTAGTACAATTGAGTTTACTAGGGACGATATTGTGAGATCAGAATTTGTCAAAAAAATAATTATTGCCCTAGAAGATTTGGGGATGTAAAAAAAAGTTGACATTT
>Ga0172381_10004684_pt1 | contig 14073 bp, 16 predicted proteins | sample Leawel6488metaG_FD_119754 | JGI IMG/M metagenome (GOLD analysis project Ga0172381, IMG submission 119754) | Leachate microbial communities from a municipal landfill in Southern Ontario, Canada - Leachate well 64-88 metaG | ecosystem: Engineered > Solid waste > Landfill > Unclassified | place... | reverse complement strand
TGAAGCTGTGGAGAAGTTGTTTCTACCTCTGCCTCGGATCGAGCGTTTCCAGATATTCCGCCGCTAGCCGCTCCGACTCCCTGACCCGCGCTGCCATCTTCTCGGCTCTGATTCGCTCTGCCCGCTCGGCTGTGGTTTCGAGCGGGGCGGGGAGTTCCTTGGGGCGCTTAGTCATCCGGTGTGTGAAATGCTGAACGTGTTCGATGTGGCAACTTCCCCGCTGTCAGATTCTCCCGTGAGCACCCAATCGGAGATGTCAGCCGGAAAGCCCTGAGTGGTTCCGCTGATAACAAAGCTCATGCTGTCCGGGGCATCCGCAACCTCAAGCACAACCCCGGCCTCCATGCCGACGCTATTGAGGACCGCGCTGAACCCGTCGAAGGTGCTCTGGAACGGGTTACACCGAATGGTAATCGGAGAGGTAAACCCGGAGGCCCGCGTGATGGCAACAGCCAGCGTGAGGGGTGGGTCGATCTGGTTCCCGCCCTCGTCAAACAGAACGGTGGAGGATGCCGGGGTCACAGCGATGGAGAACGGTGGATCAATCGGCAACTTGTATGGGTCGATGGTCCAGATCGTGGCATCATCGGCATCTGCGAGTTCCACCTTGTAGGGCCGGTTCGTCCAGAAAATAGTGGCCTCTCCGTTGGCATCCAGGACCACGGGATTAGCGTTCTCCGTGGCCCCTGCCGAATCCGTGTAGGTTGCAAGTGGCGTATCAGTACCAGACTCGTAGGTATAGACCTTGCCCCCAGCAAGAGGCACCCCGGCTGCGTCAAGCCCCTTGAATTTGGGAGGTTGCCCGCGATAGCCCGTCATGGCTTCGGGTCGTAGGGGTCGATGGTGTATTGGGTCACGTCTGCTGAGTCCATACAGACGATCTTGTAGAGCACATCGCTGAAATTGATATCAGCCTCGCCGCTGGCGTTCAGGATCACGGGATTCGTGTTCGGCGTGACTCCATCTGCGTCGGCATACGTGGCGAGCGGGGTCGTGGTTCCACTGGCATAGGTCCAGATTTTCCCACCCACCAGGGGATCACCATTTGCGTCTGTCTCGCGCCATTTCGGGGGGGGGCCTAGGTATTTGGTCATGGCTACCTCAGAATGCCGCGCCTATGGGCGGGAGGGGAGTTTGGGTGTCTTCAGCCACCATCGGGAGCGATGATGGGGATACGGTCGGCTGGAACGGGACCACGTTGGAGGGTCGCGGAGTGGTCGTGATCGCCAGAACGCGGGGGAGATCCGTTTCGATCAGCGCGGTCATAGCCTTGGAACCGGGTTGGAGGGATGAAGCGCGAACCAGGAGCGCCCGCCCCTTGGGGTTGGTGTAGAGCTGGAACAGCCGTTCCTTATTGAGCCAGTTAACCCCCTTCTCCGCTACCCCGATCACGGTAGTAGCGCCCTTCACGTCCGCGCCCAGCCGGTCCATCACCTCACCGGTGGGCGGAACCCAGGCGATAGAGTCGCTCTTGTCGATGGCCCGCATGAGCCGGCCAAGCCCCCGCGCTGCCCATTTATTCGATCCCTTGAACGCAACATCCATCGTTCCGTTGCGGTCCAGTTTCTCTAGGGCGCTCGCAACGCGGGCCGCGCTTTGAGTGGGAGCCATGGCCCCGCGCTGGGTCTTTTCGCCTGCTGCCACCGCGTCTTCGATGATCCCAGAGCGGACAGCCTCCTGGCCCTTCGCGCCCATGAGGTTGAACATGCGCTCCTGTGCGTAGCGGTCCTTGCCCTGGAACATCCGAGACAGTGCCAGCGGGTCTTGATCCGCTAGGATCTTCCCCATTTCGGCATCCTTGTAAGGGACCACGTTCTCCCGGTAGTGATCAGTTGCCGCCTTCCAAGCGTTCCGCATCCCGGAGGAGTGGCCGTTTGCGTACTTGCCGAGGTCCGTTTCAACGGCCTTGAGCACATCCTTGTATGCGTTCAGCTCGACGTCCAGCGGGGGTGATACTGCCTTGGGATCAGTCAGGTTGCTTATTTTGTTGTTTAGCTTGGATCGGAGCCCCCGGAGATCCGCGAAGGAATACTGGTTCCCGTCTTCGATCTTCTGGGAGATGTCACGGAGCATGTTTGGGGCGTTGGCGCTTTCCGCCCCTAGGTCGTTTTCCAGCCGTTTTACTGCGGAACTGGCCGCCCTGCCCGTGGCCGTGGTTGGAACCGGGCCATACTGAGCCGCGATGGCTTCAGCCTTGTCGTAGAGCTGATCCGCTTTGAGTTTCTGGGTGAACAGCTTCAGATTGCCGCTGGTTTGCGCGATCTTGCTCCAATCCTCTCCGCTGTTCTTGACCGCTTCGAGGAGCGCCTTCGCCTCGCCCGATCGCTTGCCGGACTTGGCCGCTGCCGCTTGCACATCCGATAGGCTCTGCCAGCCTTCAGCCTTGACCGCTCGCTTTAGATCGTCCACGACCTTTTCGGCGTAGAGGGTGCCTTGCTGGTTCTGCTTCACCCTGAGATCCATCATGCGGGGGTCTTTGCGCCCCATCGCGGACTCATAGGAGAGCACCTTGGGATCACTGGTGATGTCTCCGACGGTGTGCTCAATCCCGGCCTTGTCCAGTTCTGCGGACAGTTCCGGCGCTCCCACATACTTTGGGTTCAGTTCTGTCTGGATGCCGAACAGCTTGCCGAGTTTGGTGCCGGCCAATGCGTTCGCGGCCTTGCTCCCCATCCATCGACTCACGGCAAAGGTCGCCGGGACGACCGCGCCGAGCGTAGTGCCACCAGCTACTGACCCAATGGTAGCGTCCGGATCCATGGTGGAGAACACGTTCCCCATCACGGCACCCTGCCCGATCTTCGCCCCCGTGGTGGCCGCCCCTCCCTGGGGCAGAACCGCCATGAGCGGATTAGCGAGGATGTCCGTGATGATCGGGGCCGTGATCTTCGCCCGGTTCGCGGCCTTGCGTTCAGACCACTTCTGATACCCGGACATCTTCGCGGCTGTTTCTTGGGGGGAGTCGATGCCAACCGCCCCCTGGAGTGCGTCAATACCCTTCCAAACTGCCATCTTCGGGGTATCGAAGACGTCTCCAGCGTAGCGGACGGCGTTCCCCATCCCCTCCAGAAATCCGGGATTATGCGGTGCCGTGGGCTGTGGCTGTTGCGGTGTGACCGGGCTCATGTCGAGCATCGCCCGGTTCGGGGTGGGTGCATCCAGCGAGAACCCAGGGGGGGGAGGCGGGATAGGCGCGTCCAGGGTGAAGCCGGGAGGGGGAGGCGGGATCTTTGCCATCATTTCACCGGAACCCAGGCGGAACCGTTCCAGGCGATCTTCTGCCCGTTCGGGCCTGTCGCCGTGGGCATCGTGGGCTGCGTAACAACCTTTGGGTTGTTCGCTTGCTGGGTGTTGGAGTAGCCCCGCCCGCTGGCCGCTGACCCAAGGTTGGGAACCTCGCGACCTATCGCCGTGTAGATTTTCTTGACCTTCCCAAGCGCCTCACCTGAGAGCATGGAATCGCCGGGGGAGTTGACGCCCAGCAGGTTATCCCGTTGTTCGCGGATGCCCTGGGTGTTCTGAAGGCCCACGTCCACGATGGACTGGATGAGCGCCTTCTGCTTGTCCATGGGGTCCGTGAACTGCGAGTTCTGAATGTCGTGCATGAGTTCCTGGGATCCAGGGACGCCGCCCGTAACGAGCTTCTGCGCTTCTGCGATGAGCTTGCCATGCACAAAGTTCCACTGCCCCACAGTGGGGCTCATGGAGGCTTTGCCGATGAATGGGGTCTTACCGGCCACGAGGTCTACGAGATGCCCCGCCGCGTTGTTGCTGTTTCCCATCTTCTCGGTCAGGTCGAGCAATTCAGCCGCGTGGCCGATCATGCGCTCCGAAGAAAGGATGATGCCGCCTGCGGTTGCCGGTCGTTGGCTGGCCAGTTCGTTCATGAATTTCGCGTTGGCCTGTGCATCGCCCTGGCTGAAATTCGGGTACGCCTTCGCCACGTAGGACATGACGATGGAACGGTCACGGTTGCCAAGGTTGGTAGGCAACATCCGGTATTCCCCGATCGCTTTAACCATATCCCGCACGTTGGCCGGGATCTGATCGAGCGTGACAGCCTGCCCCGGTGCGGTGGTCCCGCTCGGGATGATCCCAGGTGCCCCCGAATAGACCGGCGCGATGTGTGTCTCCTTGTTGATTGCGGCCCGTCCAGTGGTGGCACTGATTAGCCCCTTGTTCACGTCGCGCTGGATCTTCCCGACTGAGCTTTGGGGCTCCATGCTCGCGATTACGTCCTTCATGGTCTGCCCCTGCCTGATGAGAAACTGTCGCCCCTCTTCGGAAAACTGCCCGACCATGGAGTTCGCGCCCATCTGCTTCGCTGCCATGTCCCACTTTTCGGGGGTATCGGCCCAAAGCGCTGTCGTAGCAAGCCTTTCCGCCTTCGCCTTCTCTACCTCTAGTTCCGTCTTGCTCAAGGTGGCGTAGGACGTTCGCAGCTTCACCTTCGCCTCTTCGCTGGCAAGCTGATCCGTTGCGACGTGCGCACTGTAGCGCATCGCGGCCCTGGGGTTGCGCTGGGACAGGACGGAGATCACGGCTTTGTGGTTCGGGGTTCCGGTCGCCGGGTCGATGTTGCCTTGCAGCGCGGCCATAATGTCGTTGTCTTCGGCCTCTTCCTTCTGGGCGGCTCCGATCTTCAGCGCATTGATCTGCTGGTTCTGACGCTGGGCCTGGATGTCTTGAACCTTGCCGTAGACCGTCAACGGGTCAATTAGCTTGCTGCCTGGGGCCTGAAGGTTGGAATAGACGTTCGGATCAATAGCCATAGTCAGCTCCCGTATCCCTTCTGATACTGCATCCAGGGGTTCTGCGAATCGAGGAACGGCGTGGAGGTTGTGCCGGTTCCGTTGTAACCCTGCTGGTAGTTCGACCAATAGGGGCTCACGTATTGGCTCTGAATGGTGCCGGGGGTTGCGGTGGTCGTGTTCCCGTTGGTCTGCTGGTTCCCCGCGACCGAGCCGCCCCAGGAGGTGCCAGCGTCACGCCCGCCGTTGCCGTTGTTGCCACCGTTGCCGGGGTTGCCAAAACCCCCAGCCGTTCGGGAAGTTCCACCCGAGATTTCATCCCCGTTCGCGTCGTGGTAAGTCGTGCCGCCTAGGCTACTGGAAAGCTGCTTTGCACCTTGATATAGACCAACCCCACCGCCAATGATGTTCCCTGCCGCCAGCTTGGCGAGCGCTGCCAACGTCTTAGCGCCCCCCGCGAGCGCCCCCTTCCAATTTGTCGGGGTTGTCGTGTAACCCATCCCCGGCGTCATGCTGGAAATGTTGCGTCCAGAAAAGCCATCATAGCCAGCGTCTGCGCTGGAATAGTTCCCCGCCGCGATGGCTGCTCGTTCGGCAGGGGTGCTGTAGACGGCTGCTCGTGCCGCGTTCATGTCCACGGCAGGAGTGGAAACAGATCGGCTGTTCCCGCCGATGCCCGTTACTGATCCGTAGTTTCTAGAGTTCGCGGGGTTGCTGGTTCCGGTCTTGCTGGTTCGGCCCGTGCCCCCGTTTCCCCCTCCGTCGCTGTCGCCACCGCCATACCCGCCGCTGGCATTGCCCGCGTGAGAGTCTCCGCGCTTCCCGCCCGCGTCGAAGTGGGGCAGGCCGGTAGTCGGATCGATGCGCCCCGAACCTCCGCGGGAGCGGAGCAATGCCGCCTCTTCAGGTGTGATGTGCGCGAGGATCGTGTCTTCCGAATCACGCGCCCCGGCTGCTCTGGCTTTCCGGCTATAAGCTCGCAGATCCATGGCTAACCCCACAATCCGGCATTCTGGCCCATGCTGTACTGCGTCCAGAGGTTCCCCGCGTTGCTCAGGCTGCTATTGATGTTGTTGGCGTTCTGAATGTAGTTTGCGGCCTGGGCATTGCCGAGAGAGGTGGTCGTGTTGCCAACGTTCGCAGCGGTGGTAGTCCCAGCCGCCCCAACGTTCGCTGTGCTGTTCTGCCCCAGCCCTGCAAGGGTGGTAAGCCGGTTGAATTGATCCGTGTTCCGAGCGTAGGCGTTCTGGTATTCCTGGGAACCCATGTCCTGATTGTAGGCCGCAGCGGCCTTGAGCGCCTGACCTGAGAACATCTTCCCGCCCCGGGCCGCCGCGTTGTCGATAGCCTTCTGCCCCTCGGACAGCCGGAAGGCGTAGCCAGGATCAGCAGTCATGCTCGAATACGAGAACGGCGTCTCGCTCATCTTCTGAGCCGCGCCGATGGAGGACGCGCCGGCAGCCATCCAAGGCGCTTGATCCGCCCGGTTCTGCTGGTACATGTTCCACTGGAGCTGATTCGAGCTGTTCGCCGCGTTTGTCTGGGCATTGATGGCCTTGTTGCTGGCCTGGTCCGTCTGATAGCCGGAATAGCCGCCGATGAGCCCGCCTAGCGCGGTTTCCCACAGCGACCCATCATCCCCGCCTACCGCGTTCCCGACCAACGCCCCACTAAGGGCTCCACCGATTGCGCTACCCATGGTTCACCCCCGGTTTGGAGATGCCATACAGATGCACGTCATGGAGGATTCCATGCTTCAACCAAGCATCCGCATTGACACCGAATCGACTCATTCCAGCCTTTTCCACGAGTCGCCGCGCCATGGCGTTTTCCGCCGGGACACCTGCGTAAATCCTGCTGTATCCAGTATTGTTCCAGATCCACTCAAACGCAAGCCCGGTCAGCTCTTTTGCGCGACCGTAGCCATTGGGGAGGAAGGCCGTGTGACCCTGTACCGTGGCCGCCGATTCTCGCTGGAAGAGGAAGATCCCCAGGAGTTCATCCCCATCAAACGCCGCCAGATAGATGATATGGCTGTTGAACACGGGCTCCCAGGTCGCAGGGCACAGAGGCTCATCGTCCTGGATGGTCTGCCACACGGTAGGGTGTAGGAAGACCGTCTTGACGATCTGAGGATCAAATGTCCTGACGATTCTATTCATAGGTGATGCCACTCCCGATGATGGTGATTGCAGAGGCTGAGTCAGCGACAGCCTGAATGAACCCTCCCGCCTCCAGAACGTGCCCCGATGCGATGCTGCATTGCCATTCGGAATAGGCCGGGATGGTGTGCGTTGTCACGATCTGGTTGGCCGCTCCTGCCGTTCCGCCTGACGGAATGAGATTGACGGTCACGGTTCGCGCCGTGGCGGTCGTGTTGCTGAAGGACAGGTTCTTGATGATGCACTTCGTGTTTGCAGGACATGTGTAATAGGGCGCAAGCGAAGCCGTGACCTGTGCGCCTGAAATGATCCTCTTGGGGGTGATGACGCTCATCGTGTCTCCTAGGTCGCAATCTTTCCCTGCGTCCGCATCTCAGCTAGAAGCAGGTTTAGTTTCGTTACCGCGTCGGCCTCGCTGGTTGCATCTGCAATGGCCGCGCCAAGCACGCGGGATCGGTCGCTCACCCCGTAGAGGATCGAGCCAGCAAGGGGGGCCTCTGCCAGTGTGGCAATGCCTCCGGTTGTGGCGTAGTCGGTGACGGTGACGGGGGCCGTGGTGGTGAATATCCTGGCTGTTGGGGCCACTCCGTTTTCGACCTGGCACCAATCGAATACAGCAGCGCCAGTGGAGGAAGGGATATTTTGGTCCGAAGGATGCAAGCGGACACGCAGAACCGTGTTCCCGGTCCCATTATTAGCTAGGGCCAGCCAGACATTCCAAAATCCACCAATGAGAACAGCCTGTGCACCGTAAGCTAATGGCGTGAGGGTTCCAGAAACCGTCACAACGCCCGTTTCTGGATTGACCCTTACTGCGGAGGCCAGGGATGTTCCGTTTCGAAAATTCATCACAATCGATGGGGAATTAGATCCACCAATGACCTTCTTGATCCCAACCTGGACGCACCACGTAGAAGAATCGTTTGGGACAGTGATGTCCTGCATTTTGGCGGCAGAGTTAACGGCATCTGCGTCTTCTATCGTGTCCGCTATAGTGGCCGTTCCATCCATGCCCGTGTCTGTGTTCGCAGTGAAAATTGGGGACCAGTAATTCGTCCACGGAGATGTGCCAAATGCCCTGGACTGGAGACAGGCATTCGTCCTCGCCGTCGCATACAGCAGTTGCGCCCCCTGCCAGTCCTTACGGTAGATGGGCCGCACGCCATCATGCAGGAAGGTGGTCGTGACCCCATCCCCCATGCACGCCGGGACCATGGAATCGAGCAGAGCGGTAGTCGCTACGCCGGTCGTGGCTGTGCCGACGGGGAGGGTTGGGGCGGTGAGTGCGGATGAAAATGCACCCGTGCTCGCCGTGACCGCATTTGTGAACGTGCCGGAAAGTGCGAAGAGGGCCTTGGCAACACTCAAGCCGCCAGCGGTCTTCATGGCGGAATTGGACGTTGTTGATGTCGCGTCGGTCGCGTTGGTCGATGAGAATAGCGCGGCGGTTGCGAATGCCGCGCACTGGACCGTTACCGTCCCGGTGGTGGTGTCCGCCGCATTCGCCCGGATCGTGAGGCCCTGGGTCGTGAGCGTCCCGCCGTAGATCGTCTGACCGCCCGCTTTGCCAGTTCCGAGGTCTGATGTGATTGCATTCGCTAATCGCGTCAGGCCGGAGGAGAACGTGAGCACGTTTTCCTTACCGTTGAACGTGTCCCAATCGGTAGTCGAAAGCAGGCCGGAGAGGGTCGTATCTGCGAACTGAGTCGCCAGAATGTACTGAGCTTCCGTTAGGTGGAAATATTGCTCGGGGTTGGGCTGGCCCCCCTGGAGATCCGAGTGCCCGTTGTGCCTCGATGCGGGTTCCCAGCCCATCAGAAACGCTTGCGCCTGCATGTCGGCCCGGTCGCCGTCGGCCATCCCGGCATCCGAACCCTCGAAGGATGCGCTCGCCTCCAGGCTTGAGTTGTCGGCAGCCGACGCCCCGCCCATGCGCTGCCACATCTGTGTGTGCCAACGAATCCAGTCAGGCCCCCATGGGGAGCGCGTCGGAGGGTATGGGAGGATTGGGGTAGGCATTAGCGCCCCTTCGCCACGGTCACATCAGCGCCGAAGATCACCCGCTTGATCGGATCGCTGATCCGCACCCGCCAAACGCGATTATTCGACGCCCCGAGCCGGTTCCATTCCACGACAGCTTGCCTGTCCCCGATCTTGCCGATGGATGCCCAGAGTTCGTCAGACCAGGTGTTCCCGCCGTCGTCGGAATACTGGAGCATCGCCTGCGGGTCCGAGCCCTGGCCCGATGCGAGCCCAACGCCGGTTTCCATGTCCAGCCGGAACGACCCGAAGAGGAGCGTATCCCGCCCATTCGCCATATGGGGAGAGGTCCGCTCAAGGATGATCGCGCTCCCGTTGTCGGAGTAAGCATCGTCGTCCAGGGTGTAGAGGTTGCCCGTCGCGTAATCGTCCACGAAATGCTTGCCGAAGCAGAATGCGTGCGATGTGGCCCGGTGCTGCCCAAGAGCCCCCGCGCTGGTCAGGGATCGCCGTTCGTGCCACTGCCCTGTAGCAACGTCATAGACCCAGGTGGTCAGACTTCCCGGCACGTTCAAGGCATAGAATGCGTGCCCTGCGTCTGCGTAGGTCCAGGCCGTGGCCGTGCTAAGGTCGCCGTATGATTTCAAGGCGCGTTCCACACCGTAGTTGCTGATTCGCTGGGGCTCGTAGCCTGTTGCGCTCCACACGACCCCATGACCACGACCGCCACCTAACCATACAACTGTATTCGCAACCTGGAGAAACGTATCCCCAGAGGCGCATCCGTATTCGATGGACGCACCCGGCACGCGGTCGAAGGGCATAGACCCATTCCCGGTGTTCTGCCAGACCTCCACGGTCTCCTCGCCGGGGAGCCAAAGCGTTCTGTGGTCGCTCAGGCAGCCTGTGAGATTGTCGGCCATCGTCTCAGCCGTGGCGAAGTCCAGCGCGTCCCATGTGGCGCCATCCATCAAGGAGGAGAGCTGGAATCGTCCGCTCGAAGGGATGCGCGAGATGAAGAAGCCATCCTGATACGTGACCTGTCCGAAGCCCTCAAAGTCAGCGTCTGCGATCTCCGCAAGAACACCCGTTGACATGTTGACGATATAACCATGTGCTCCATCGGTTATCATCATCTGCGTACCGTTGTCGGCCCAGGAAAGCGGCCCCGTGGCTGTCTGGAGGGTCGTGGAAAGCGCGGTGGTCGCGTAGGCAGACGTTACGGAGTAGATCGTGTTCCCCGCCGCGTGGTAGAGCTTGCCGGTTGACGATTTGTAAACGCCTCGGCCCGGACTTGTGGCCTGAACGACCCTGGACGTGAGTCCGGGCGTGCCAATCAGTGAGCCTATTTCGCCATTCTTCGCCGTCTTGAGTTCGTTGATCTCAGGGTAAATGTTGATGCAGGTTTGGCACTCCCCGGCCTTGCTCCGCAGCTCATACGAAGGACCGATGAACCCAGGGGATCTCATTCATCCACCAGCATTCCGTTGGTTTCAGCAGCCAACGTGTTCCGGTTCTGGCCCGGGAGGTTTGTGGTGAGGCGCACGGCCCGCATGTTCATGCTCTGGAGGTTGTTCCGGCTGTTCACGGCCCTCTGGAGCGTGATCGCGTCAGGCATGACCTTGAAGAACGGGGCAACCATCACGGCCAAATTCGTCTGGTAGAACTCCAGATAGCCGGGAGGCAGGGCAAGAACATCGTTGATCGTGGCGAAGACCGGCTTTGCGGCCCACGAGTAGGTCACGAAGGAGCAAGCCGCCGTGGGTTTGGGGAAGAACGTCACGTTGTCGAGGGGGAACAGGCCCTCCATGTAGACCTGCGTCGGGTACGGGCCGGTTTCGGTCTTGTCGAGCAGATCCGCGTATTCCTCGGGGCTCATGATATGCAGGGGAATCTCGCTCGTGCCAACCAGCACCGCCGCAGACTCGGTGAACGAAGGCCGCGCCGTGTTGAGCGTGCCTCCGATGCCGTAGGTATAGGCGCCAGTTCCGGGGGTGAGCGCAGTCGCCGTGCGCGTGATGGAATAGACCATCCGATCGTCCAGGTTCACGGTCTCGGCAAGCTGGTTCAACTGTCGCCGGCAGAGTTCAGCGTCGGCAGCGTTGATCGTCCGGCCAACACCGTAGATTCCGAGCATTCCCAGGGAATCCGTGATGAGTTCCCGAACCGTGGTCATTTCTTCGCCTTGGGCCGACCGGGCCGCTTGTGTTCGATGACTTCCGGCTTGACTTCCGGGGTCTGTTCCGGGGTGACTTCCGGGGTGTCATTCACCTTCGCCGGCGAATCCACCCAGCCGGGACCAAGCGCGGCCTCCGCCTCCACCGTCTGGACGATACGAGATCCGTGGTCCTTGTGATACACCCATGCTGGATAGATTTTCATGCAGCCTCCAAGGGCGGGAGAGCCGAAGCCCCCCCGCCGTGGTCAAGCGTTTAGACGGTGCTGGTCATGTTCGGGAGCGCGGCAAGGCTGGCGAACGCATCAGCCGTGTCGAGGTTCTGGACCTTGAGGACGAAGTGTCCCTCGCCAGCAGTGAAGGCGGTTCCAGAGGCCGCAAGCTCAATAGAGATCGCGTCAGTGGCGCTGCCGGTGTTCGCGGCGGTGAACGCGGTTCCCTCGGTGAGTTCCCCGATGGCGCTGGTGGAGGCCAGGGTCACGGTGAGAGCGCCGCCGGTCGTGTTCGTGGAACCGATTTCCAGATTGAAAACCTGGGAGGCCGAGGTGCCAGTCCCGGCAACATAGGTGAAGAAGTCGAAGGCGAGGAGCTTGAACCGATGCCCGAGGACGAGGCCGGTAACGACATCGATGGCCGAAGTCCCCAGATCCTTGAGCAGCATGCAGGGGATCGTGAGGTTATAAACCCCGACTCCCGCAGCAAGGGCGCTTGCAGCAGTCCCGCCGCCATTGTCGGTCAGGCGGATGTGGGAATTGGTGGTGGTGAAAGGGGTGCTGGTCATGTTGGAATCTCCTTTTCAGTTGTTGGTTAGCCCTGGACGCGGCAGGCGAAGTTCGGACGGAGCAAGGCCCATCCGTAGCAAACGTCAAGGCGGAAGAGCGTCACGTCGGTCTTCGCGTCGTACTGGGTCAGGGCGCGGATCGAGAGGCCGAGTTCGTCAGCCTTCACGCGGTGGCAGTTCTCTCCCTTGGCAGGAAGATCGATGCAGGCGAGGCCGAAAGCATCCTTGTGGAAGACCATGTTGACGGGGCTGACCTTGGCCTGGTAGGTGTTGGCATTCGCGCCAAAGACGTAGATCGCGGCATCGTTCACGGGAACGGCGGACACGTTCTGGGTCTTCCCGGAGGCGATGATCGAGGGGCTGATGGCAATCGTCATCGCGCCGGAGGTGTCATCGCAGGCCGCAGTGACGCGGAACTGCTGACGCTGGGCGGTGGACTTCTTGGTGATGGGGTTGACCACATAGACGCCCGCGATCTCGATGATGTCGCCAACGGCGAGAGCGGAGGCATCGGAGGCCCAGCCGTTGGTCACGATGGAAGACGCGCCGTCAGCGGTGGCTCCATCCATCACGGGGGTGGAGGTGCCGAAGGTGCCGACCGTGTGAGCCAGGGTGTTGCTGTCCAGGCTGAAAGCCATGCCGGCGGCGAGGCTGCCCAGGTTGCCGGTCTTATACTGCTTCCCGATGTCTTCCACGGGGTTGGGAACCAGCTTCAGGCCGTTGACCACGCTGGCCTGGGAGTAGGGCTCGAAGACGCAAGCCAGATCCTGCATCGGGACGCCGTTGATCGCAAGGCGGGCCCGGGCATTCAGGAACGTGGAAAGGTCAGTCGGCAGGGTGCCGGGAACGCCAGTGAACTGGGGAACGCTGGTGTAGAGGGACAGGCCCGCGTAGTCGATCTGGTTCGCAATAGCCGTGATGCGGGGCTTGATGCGGTCCATCATGGAATCGACGTTGAGCAGCTCCTCCATGGAGGTCAGCTCGAAGTCCGCGCCGCCCTGGGCCACGGTGATGGGAACGTAGGTATCCGAGAGACCATCAGGAACGGCGATCCTTCCGGTTCGGTAAGTCCCGGTTTCGGGAATGCGGATGTTGATGGTGTCGCCGTGCTTCGCGCCCTTGGCCTGCATAGTCGCGTCGAAGCGCCGGACGTGCTTCGTGAAGCCGAGCACGCCCTCAAGATGCGCCATGGACTCTTCGGTGATGTGGGCTACATTGTTGAAAACGTTGCTAGTCATTGCTCATTCCTCTAGGGTTGTGCGCCTAGATGTGGCTGTATCTGCCCTTCTGTGGGATCACAGAGGCCGATGCCGATACGGGCTTGATCGGAGGCGCTGCTTTCGTGATTGGGGTATTCGGCTTGGCCCGCAATGCTTCGCGGATCTTGCCGAGTTCGATGTACTGCTCGTGTTCCGGCAAAGCCGCGATGCGCTTGGCTTCAGCCGGTTTCGATGCGAGCTGGTAGAGGATCTCCGCGTCGGCTCGGATCATGGTGTCCATGGGCCGGGTCGTCTGGATTCCCTCCGCGCTCAGGTCTTCCAGGAGGTCTTCCAGATCAGGATGTGCGGTGTGAACCGCCGTCAACTTCTCCGAAAAAGCCTTCTGGTGTTCGTTCTGCGTGGTTTCCTGGGCCTTGGCTTCAAGCACCTTCTGGACCTTGGCATCCGCGATCTTGTCGATCTGGGACAGCGTCCACTTGCGCTCAGCCTCCTTGTATTTCTTGTAGTCGTCGAAGTCGTCTTCGTTGGGCGGCAGCTCTTCCACTGGCTTTTCAGCCGCAGGGGGTGCCAGCACCAGGGACTTCAGCGATTCGAGTTCAGCTTGCAGCCGATAGATTTTCTCTCGGTCGCGCTGGTGTCCCGACTTGCGCTTGGGCTTGTCCTCATCGGTTTCCGCGTCCTCGCCCTCGGGTTTGTCTTTGGGCTCGTCCGCCTTCTTGGCGGGCTCCTCCACGGGCGTTTCGACGGGCTTCTCGGCGGGCTTCTCGGTGAGTTCCACCACGGGGGCAATGTCCACCTTCACGGGGTCGCCTTCATTGGCAACGCCCAGAGATTCGGCAGGCAGTGCGGTGTATCGGCTTACTTCGTCAGGCATACGGTTCTCCTGCTGGCGGCATTTCTGCGCCTGCGGACATGGGAGCTTCCATCTGCGGCCCTGGCATCTGTGCGCCTGGGTCCATCTGTGGCTGCTCGGGTTCTAGGGGGTATTCGGTGCTCAACTGCT
>Ga0172381_10004683_pt1 | contig 14074 bp, 13 predicted proteins | sample Leawel6488metaG_FD_119754 | JGI IMG/M metagenome (GOLD analysis project Ga0172381, IMG submission 119754) | Leachate microbial communities from a municipal landfill in Southern Ontario, Canada - Leachate well 64-88 metaG | ecosystem: Engineered > Solid waste > Landfill > Unclassified | place... | reverse complement strand
CTTCTTTCCTGTAATGCCGGAGAGATACTGGTTATGTTTGTTTCTTCTTTAGTGGGGCTACCCATACCATTGCTGCCTATCCATATACTTTGGGTCAATCTGGTTACTGATGGGCTTCCTGCCTTGGCTTTAGGTGTCGATACCACAGATCCTAATATTATGAAACGTCAGCCAAGAGCCGCTAACGAAGCGGTAGTTACCAAGCAAAGAGCCATAGCCATGCTTTTACAGGGGGCATTTATCGCACTTTGCAGCCTTTCTGCTTTTTGTTTAGTTTTGTTTGTTGAAAAAGAGGGCATTGTCCGCGCAAGGACCGCTGCATTTATAGTTCTTGCCTGCGCGCAATTAGCTCATTCATTTAACTGTCGTAACGAAAAAGAATCTATTTTTAAGATAGGATTCCTTACTAATAAAAAACTTATCCTGGCAGTAGCTGTTTCTTTTCTGCTGCAGATGGCGGTTGTTTATTTGCCGTTTTTACAGAAAGTTTTTAAAACTGAAAGCCTGGGTTTATTTGATTGGGTTTTAGTTGTGGCTATTTCATCATTTCCTTTATGGGCGATGGAAATAGTAAAGATTTTTAAAAGAAGAAAGCAAGTTAGCATAATATCAAGATGAGTATAACTACAAAAAAAGGAGATTGCGGAGAAACATCCCTGCTTGGCGCTAAGCGTGTGTTAAAGGATGATATTAGGATAGATGCCTGCGGAGTCCTTGATGAACTGTGCTCATTCTTAGGTTTAAGCAGAAGTTCTATTTATAAGAAAAAAATAAAAAAAATAATCGAAGAAATACAATGTGATTTGTTTTTGATTGGATCAGAAATAGTTACAGAACAGGTAAGCCTGGGTAAATTAAAGAAAAGAATAAATAAAACCCACGTTTTGGGGCTTGAAAAAATTATAAGTATATGCGAAAAAAACAGTAAATTAAAAAAACAGTGTTTTTCTATACCGGGGGAAAATCTTGTTTCGAGCTTTCTTGACATATCAAGGACCATAGCCAGAAGGTTAGAACGAAAGGTAGTGACATTAAAACGTAAAAAGCTTATTCATAATTCCGATATACTGGCGTATTTAAACCGGCTTTCTGATTTGCTTTATCTTTTCGCACGCTTACATGAGGAAAATAGTTAATGGTTAGATGGCCGGAATCGATAGAATGGCAGGCAGAGTTAATTTATTGAATAGCACAGGAGGTGTTAAGATGAGCAAGAAAGTTATTTTCTTTTTATTTTTCTTATGTTCTTCAGCGGCTTCTTACGCGGCTGTAGAAGATGTTTCGAGCCTTTATTCAAAAAATGAAGTGGGCTATGATAAATTTTTTGACGTGCAGGATGAATATCGTCTTGTGCTCAAAGATAATGATTTGTATGTGTTTGATATGAATGGAATGGACAAGAGGCGCATAACTCATAATCCAAAAATTAACAAGCAAGAAGCAAGTTTTTCAAAAGATAGAAGTTTTATCCTTTATGTCGAAGAGGCTCAAGGAAGCGGCACATCCAAAGAGCTTAAATATTATAGGGTAGAATTTACCGGAGATGACAATTCCAGAATACTTATTTCTAGCGATGAGTACGCGGCATTAGCTAAGGGGAAATGATGGGCGAAGGACGATAGAAAATAGAAGAGAGAAGAGAGAAAATAGAAGGAAAAAACAAAAACATCGCCCTTCACTTTTCACCCTTCTATTTTTGAACTTCTGGTTACTGGTTTTTTTTGCAAACTAACCGACGAGCAAAGCGAGGAGGTTGAATGAAAGTAGAGGATTTAAAAGGCAAGCTGATTCTTCTAAAATTTTCCGAAGAGATTAGACAAGACCTATCGCTTTTCCAGATTTATAAAGATGAACTTTGGGCGCTTGTAATCGATATCGACGATATGGGCATATGGATAGAAAATCCCGCTTATGAATTGGGGATTTGGTGGGATAAGGAAGGTAACCTTATTCCGCCGTCTAAGCAAGTAAAAGAAAAGGTAAAAACCAATATTTTTATTGCCTGGCGTTATGTTAAAGCGATGATGAATGTGGACGATGAAAGATTTCAGAAAATAAAAAGCGAAAGGCTTCCCGGATTCCAGTCTTATAAATAGCGATAGCGATTTTTCAAATTAAAATCATATGACTAGTGATTTTATTGGGGAATTTAAAAATGAAGCCATTATTTCTTCTCAAGGAAAAAGCTGGCTTGTGCGTTTACCGGTTTTATTATGGTTTTTATATGTTTTATCCAAGTATCTTACCACTCCTGACTACGGCTGCCTGCTTTCCGCGCTTAATCTAGGCATACACGAATTCGGCCACTTAATTTTTATATTTTTCGGGCAATTTTTGCATGTTCTCGGAGGAACTTTATTCCAGCTTTTTGTGCCGCTTTTTGCGGTTTGGAGTTTTTACCGGCAGAAAGATTTTTTTGCGATTAGCTTTGCTTTAGGCTGGTTCTCTACGAATCTTTTTGATGTTGCGCGTTATATTGCTGACGCAAGAGCCCAGGAGCTTCCTTTAGTAACTCCATTTGGAGATACAGTCATACATGATTGGAATTATCTTTTAGATAAAACCGGACTATTATCTTACGATATTGTTTTTTCTGGTATCGTTAAATTTTTTGCAGTAATTGCCATGTTGGTTTGTCTTGTTTACGGAAGCTGGATTCTTCGGCAGATGGCAAAACCAAAATTGTGATATAATATAAATATGGCGGTTTCAATAAAATTTTGCGGCGGGGCAAGGACAGTTACCGGTTCCGTCCATTTAATTACAACAAAACATTCCAAGGTAATTCTTGATTGCGGCTTGTTTCAGGGAAAACGCGATGAATATTACGCGATAAATTCGAACTTTAATTTTAATCCTCAAAACCTCGATGCTTGCATATTGAGCCATGCGCACATAGACCATTCAGGAAACATTCCGACTTTAGTAAAAAAAGGTTTTCGTTCTTCAATTTATTGCACGCCAGCCACAAGGGACCTCTGTTATTACATGCTTCCGGATTCCGGCCATATACAGGAGGAAGATGTAAAATACGTTAATAAGATTAATCAGCGAAGAGGGTTGCCGCCGCGCGCGCCGCTTTATACCAAACAAGAGGCAGAAAAAGCGCTTAAGTATTTTCGCAGCCTTGATATTGGACATATTATGCGCATTTGCGACGACGTTGATTTAAACTTTTATGAGGGCGGCCATATTCTTGGTTCAACAGTAACGGTTTTGGATATTCTCACCGGTTCCCGGCAGCCTGTAAGAATTGCCTATGCTGTTGACTTGGGCAGAAAGGATATGCCGCTTTTAGATGATCCGGCAATCCCACCCGGCATTAACTATTTAATTTTAGAAAGCACTTACGGCGGCAGGCATCATCAGACGATGAAAGAAGCGGAATTTACTCTTGCAAAAACTATTAATAGGACAGTACATCGCGGCGGAAAAATTATTATTCCTTCTTTTGCCCTTGAACGAACTCAGCTGGTTGTCTACTTCATAAGCGAACTCATAAAAAAGAAAATGATTCCAAAAATTCCTATCTATGTTGACGGGCCTTTGGCGGTTAACCTCACTAAGGTATTCAGAGATAATTGGCAGTATTTTGATGAAACTACCAAGAAGGCTTTTCTGGACCACAAAGATCCTTTTAGCCACGATAATATTGAATATATAAGTGATGTTGAAAAATCCAAAAAACTTCACGACATCGATAAGCCAATAATAATATTGTCAGCGTCAGGAATGTGTGAAAATGGAAGAGTCCAGCACCATTTGAAAAATAATATTGAAAATCCAAATAATACAATTGTTGTAGTCGGATTTATGGCTAAAGATACTCTTGGCCGGCGCATGGTAGAAAAGTATAAGACAGTGCGAATTTTTGGCAGGCCCTATGATTTAAAAGCGGAAGTTGTTGTAATTAATGCTTTTAGCTCCCATGCTGATTGCGAAGAGCTCGTTGAATATGCCGGAAAGTGCCGCGGTAATTTAAAGCAAATATTTCTGGTCCATGGTGAAATGGATCAGGCGGAGATATTAAGAGATAACCTGAAAAAGAAATTCCGGGTTAAAGTAACTATTCCTGATAAGGGCGAAGAGGTTTATCTGAGATAGCGGATATTTTTAAATTTTTCACACACCCATCTTGGCAGGCATCACTAAAATCACAGCTATTTCCGTGGCACTAAAACTCCGCCTTTTAAGGCAGGGTTTATATGGTGTGCCGCTTGGGAATTAGCCGTGCCAATACCCCGGCCTTTAGGCCAACAGGCCACCCTGTTGGGTAGGCCCTTTCCTTTAAAGGAATAGGAAGGGCCATCCTTATGGATAGGCCGGGAATTTATGGAAGGCTTTATATTGTTTTATCTAATTAACTAAAATGTAATTACAAAAAGGAGGATTGGATGCGTAAAAAAATTCTTAATTTAATATTTATCGGGAGTTTGTTATTGAATTCAAGCGGTTGCGTTGCGCTTGTTGCTGGTGCCGCTGGCGGAGTAGGTACAGCTTTTTGGCTTGAAGGAAAGGTAAGTGAAGAAGTAAACGTGTCCATAAAAGGTGGCGTAAAAGCTGTAACTGCCGCGTTGCGGGATATGCGGCTGGAAAATACAAAAACCACTATTAAGGATGATGCCGCGCAAATTAAAAGTAAATATACTGACGGAAGAATTATCTGGATAGATATAAAACGTATTACCGATACATCATCAAAAATAGAAATACGCGTTGGAATGAAAGGCGATAAAGAGGTTTCTACGAAGATACTCAATAGGATTAAGAATTATATCTTATAGTATTTAAAATAGGCCAAAATACAGGCTTTAAGCATAGGCAAATTATTAAATATTTTTATATACTACATTAGAATATAAGCTATAATTCAAATGAAGCACAAATTTAGGTAACGAGAGAAGCGGGCGCTTATTAAAGGAGGCTCTATGCGTAAAAAGAAAATTCTAGTTGTAGACGACGAAATTGATTTTTTAAAAGTCATAAAATTGCGGCTTGAGGTTAATGGTTACGAAGTAATCACCGCATATGATGGAGAAGAGGCGCTAAAAAAATTAGAGACGGAAAAACCAGACGCGCTTTTACTTGATATTCTTATGCCGAAAATAGACGGATTGGGCATATTGAAGAAAGTACGTGAAGAGAATAAAAATCTTCCGATTTTCATAATGACAGCATTTTCTAATGAAGAACGCTATAACCTTGCTAATAAATTTAATGCTTCCGGTTTTATTTTAAAAACCAGCGACCTGCAGAAAGAAGTTGATAATATTAATTCTATTTTGTCAGTTTCCGAAGAAAAGAAAAAATGATTTTTCAAAAAAAGAATTTACGAAAGTTTACGATATCCACCTTTCTTTTGTTTCTAACACTATTTTTTCCTTACCAATATTCTTTCTCTGATCAAATCGAGTCAGAACGTCTTACTAAAGAAGCTCCCCTGCCTAGCATGATTACCAAAGAAGCTGTTCCTTCTAAACAAAGATGGTATGTTGGTTCTTTCTATGATTTAGGCAATACTGTCCAGGGGCAAAGAACCGGAGAGTGGCAGGAAATTGACGGTTGGCTTGGATATCAGTTCGATAAGGCAAATGTCTATGGATCTTTTTCCCAGTTGAGAAGGTTTCATGAGAAAGATTATACGGCCAACCTCGGAGCTTATTTTAGTTTAAATAACTATTATATCCATGAAGAACTTGGCGGCGGATGGGACGCTGATTTTATATATAAATTCCAGAATATATTAGAGGTGAGCCATAAGCTCTATAAGAATCTTTTTTGGGAGATGGGTTATAACTATCGTAATTATAGTTATAATGATAATTATCTGGCATATCCAGGATTAATATATTATTTTGGAGATAATTATGCCAGCATTAATTATGGCGTAACGCATATTGAAAGCCGCGGGACAGGACAATTCGGGACATTAAAAGGGAGCCTTGCTCTTACCAAACGTTTAAGATGGCAAATTGGCACATCAATCGGCCAGTGGCTCTATGATATTTATGGATTATCCTCTCAGAAGGAATACGGATATATCGCTTTTACGATGTTTAATATCGAATTATTTAAAGGGGTTCATCTGGGCTTAGGGTATTCCTACGGAACAGAAAAGCCAAAATTCATTAAGCGTAGCTTTGACTGCTCTTTATCGTACAGTTTCTAAACGCAAAACCGCAAAAAAGTCCGCGAAACCGCAAAAGATTTTTTAGCGTTTTTGCGGTGTATATCGCTATATTGTAAATTTTGCGTTTTTGCGTATAAAAAATATGGGTAATTATTTTACGGATATTGTATTTAAGGTTGATGCTGTTCTTTTATTTTTAGCAGCTTTTTTAATCGCCGATATATTTTTTTATGAAATAAGTAGAATTTATTTTGATAATCGGCGCATTAGAAAACTTCAGGCAATAAAAAAGAATGTTTATCGAGTTGTCCTTACCGAAAAAGAATTATCTAAGAAAGATGTTCTTTCTATAAAATCTTGCTCCCTGCCAATTTTTCTTGATGTTGCAACAAACCGCGTAAAAGAAGGAGTTTTTTTTAACGAGGCAGAACAGCAGGTATTTAAAAAAATCTGTATCTCTGAGGCGAGCGTTAAAAAAGCCTTATCTATTGCTGACAGGTCTTTTGACAAATGGCGCCGGATTGAAGCCATGCTTTTTCTGGGTTATGCCGGCGTAAATGAAGCTTGCCAAATTCTAAAAAAAAGCCTCCTGAGTAAAGATGAAGATGTGTCTTATTTTGCGCTACTTGCGCTTGGTCAAGTTAAAAATATGGATTCCGCAAAAGCACTGCTTGAATTTTTAAGGAGAAAGCCCGGCTTTCGTTATAAAACAGCTTCTTTGCTTGGCCAGTTTCCTAAAGATATTGCGCCTGAGGTAATAAAACTTGCTGGCGATAAAGATTACTCAGTAAGATTCTGGGCGCCGCAGATAATTTCCGGGTTAAATGACCAAAGTTGTATTGATAAAATAAGCGGCTTATTAAAAGATAAGTATCCTGAAGTGAGGGCATCAGCTTGTCAATGTCTTGGAGCTATAGGAGATAAATCTTGCGTTAGCGACTTAAAGAAATGCCTTAATGATGAATCCTGGTTTGTAAAAGAGGCAGCCATGGATGCTCTTGAAAAAATTTTAGGCGAAGATTGTATCCCGTTGATTATCGGCTTAATCAAGGATAATTCCTGGGTTGTTATTGACCGGCTTAAAAAAATATTAGCAAAAAACATTACCGGCGCGCTTGCCTACATTCAAAATTTTCTTACCGGCGATGATGAATTGACAAAAAAAATTTCTATAGAAATTATTCAAATTTCAGGCTGTATTAAAGAATTGTATGAAGGTTTATTGGCTGGCGGTCGAGCTAAAACAAGAGCTGCCATTATACTTAAAGTTATGATGTCGGCTAATGCAAAAGGCCTTGGCCCTGAATTATATAGTTTTAGTAATGAGGCGCAAAAGCAGATTCAGGAAATATTGGGCCAAAATTAACAAATGATGATTAATACAATTTTTTCACAAATAGTTTACGCAGTATTTCTTGTGTCGCTTGCGTATTTTTTGATACTTATCGTATTCTATTTATTCTTAGCATTTTTTGGCATCCTTGAAAGCAAAAAACGTGTACATGAAGAAAACGCGGAAAGTTATTCTCAGATATATTTTTCAAGTTTGGCTATTCCTGTAAGTATAGTACTTCCGGCGCATAATGAGGAGGAATGGGTAAAGGATTCTTTGATGTCGCTGCTTAACTTAAATTATCCATCTTTTGAGATTATTGTAGTCGACGATGGCTCAACCGACAAGACTCCGCAAATACTTAATGAAATGCTTAATTTAAGGCCTATTGATAGTGTTTATTCAAAACACTATTCCAGCCTTAAAATAAAAGAAGTTTTTAAGAGCGATAAATATCCAAATGTTACTGTGCTTCGTAAAGACAGTGGCGATAAAAAAGCCGGCGCAGTTAACGCTGGTTTAAATCTTGCTCAACATAGATTTGTCTGTGTGCTGGATGCGGACACTGTTTTAGAAAGAGATGCTTTTATGAAAGTTATGGCGCATGTCCATAAAGATCCTGAGCATGTAATTGGTATAGCCAGTTCATTCGGTTTGATCAATGGTTTTACGGTTAAAGATGGCGTAATCGTAGAAAAAAATGTTTCTTTTAATCCTCTCATAGCCTATCAAAATCTTGAATATATTCGTTCTTTTATCGGCAATCGTATTGCTTGGAGCAGATTTAACGCCATGCCGAATGTTGCCGGTGGATTTGGCATATGGCGTAGCGATATATTGTATGAGCTTGGCGGTTATTCCAGTGATTTTTCCTGTGAGGATATTGAATTAACTTTTCGGGTTCATGATTATATAGCAAAAAATAAAGAAAAAGGATATAAAATTTTAATGGTGCCTTATTATATAGGGTGGACAGAAGGCCCGGCTACATTGCCTTCTCTTATCAGCCAGCGTGACCGGTGGCAGCGCGTGGTAATCGAGACGGTTGCAGAGTACAAATATATGCTTTGTAACCCAAAATACGGAAGTTTTGCTTTTTTAGTTTTGCCATATTTTCTTTTCTATGAAGTTTTAGGTATTTTTTTTGAAGTGGTGAGTATCTTTTTTGTTTTTTTAGGCTGGCTGGCTAATATACTTGATGTGAGAACATTTCTCTTATATCTTATATTGATGACACTATCACAGTTTATTATTTCTTTGATAAGTTTATTCACTTTTATCCGGGGCCAGAAAGTTTTTACTTTGCGGTATGTATTATATCTTATTGTTTTAGCTTCAATTGAATTCTTTGGTTATAGAATTTTTATTTCTATAGCTAAGCTGCGCGGTACTTATCATTTTGCGCGAAAAGTAAGAATATACGATCAATATGTGCGAACAAAACGCAGCTAAATAAAAATAGTTGTATATTTATTAGTCCAATTGCCCCGCCTCGCAGAAGATGTCAAAAAATCTCTGCGATAATTCTTTGACGCTCGGCGGGAATAATTCACACTATTATTTTTTGCCACGTCATGCCTGCCCTTCGGGCAGTCTAAGGCTTGCAAAAATAATGTGTTCATTAAAGGAGAATTATGGAAAAACCTAATGTGTTAATGGTTGATGATGAGCCGGATATTTTAAGAGTTATTTCTGCGCGCCTTCAAGTGTCTGGGTTTAATGTTGAGATAGCTTCCTGCGCGAAGGAAGCGTTTGCTGTAATTTCAAGAAATATGCCGGAAATTATTATCCTGGATATTTATATGCCTGGTATGGATGGCTATGAGGTTTTGCAAAAATTACGTCAAGACAATAAAACTGCGTCTGTCCCTGTGATTATGCTTTCTGCAGGGTTTTCTCAAGTAGAAAAAGTGAAAGCCTTTGACCTTGGGGCTGATGATTATATAGTTAAACCGTATGAGCCGGAGGAATTCATAAGAAGGATAAATTCATTGCTAAAAAGATCTGTTGCGCAAACAAAAAAGACTGAAATTAAAAATATATTAATCACCGGCGGAGCAGGTTTTGTAGGTTCGCATCTGGCTAAAGAATTATTAGCTAAGGATTACCATGTTTCGGTGCTTGATGATTTTTCAACCGGTAGAGAGGATAACATAGCAGCATTAAAAAGTAGCAACAATTTTAAACTAATTACAGGTTCGGTTACAGATGAAACAATTTTAAGTAAATTTATTGAGCAGAGCGATTTGATATTTCATCTTGCTGCTACTGTTGGTGTAAAAAATGTGGTAGATAACCCTTTAGATACGGTTATCTACGATACATTCGGTACGGGGCTTGTATTAAAATACGCTTCAGCTAATGGCGTAAAAGTGGTGCTCACATCAACTTCAGAGGTATACGGTAAGTCAACTGATTTACCATTCTCTGAAAGTGGCGATTTGGTTATGGGTTCCCCAGATATTAACCGATGGAGCTATGCCTGTGCCAAGCTTCTTGATGAATTTTTAGCTATAGCTTACCATAAGCAACGGGGGCTACCTGTAGTTGTGACAAGATTATTTAATGTGGTGGGGCCAAGACAAGTAGGAAAATACGGAATGGTAATGCCGCGATTTTTTAAAAGGGCTTTCAAGAATGAACCGATAACGGTTTACGGTGACGGGGAGCAGGTGCGCTGTTTTACTTACATCGATGATATCGTAGAGATATTAATGGAACTTGCCATGTCGGAAAAAGCCAATGGTGAAGTTGTAAATCTTGGCAGCCACAATGAAATAAGTATAAAAAATCTTGCTCTAAAAATAAAAGAAATCACAAAAAGTTCTTCGGAAATAGTTTTTGAGCCATATAGCAATTATTATGGCAGCCACTTCCAGGATATCAGAAAACGGGTTCCGGACATTACTAAGCTCATAAGGATAATTGGCAAGGGGCCTAAAGTTGGCATGGATGATATACTGCGAAGGATGAAAGAACATTTTTCTTCGCATTCTGAAGAGTTGGATAATATTTAAAAGTATGAGAGCGGCAAAAAAATAAAAAATATTCAGGCTTTTTATCCAGGTAAGGCAATCAGTTACGAAAAAGGCTCGATTGTAAGCAAGGAGCTGGTTAAAAAAGAAGCCGGGACGGTAACGCTTTTTTCTTTTGATAAAGGCCAGGGTTTAAGCGAACATACAGCACCTTTTGACGCTTTAGTTTATGTAATCGATGGAGAAGCAAAGGTGTACATCAGTAAAAAACCTCACACAGTCAAATGTGGACAAATGTTAATAATGCCTGCTCATCGCCCGCATTCGCTTTCGGCAGATAAACGTTTTAAGATGCTTTTGGTCCTTATTAAAAAATAATCTTAAAATGTCTAAAAAAATACTAATACTTTCAGGAAGCCCGAAAAAAGACGGCAATACCGCGGCGCTTATTGAGTGGTTTAAGCAGGGCGCTTTGTTAAAAGGCGCGCAGATTGAAGTTGTTTCTACCGCTTTCCTGAAATGCAAGTCTAATGGCTGCACTTCCTGCAGGATGTGCCAGAAAAATAAAGAATACGGGTGTGTTATTGACGATGACGTAAGGCCTGTCCTTAGGAAAATGCTTGAGGCAGATGTTATCGTGATGGCTACGCCGCTTTACTTTTTTGGCCCGAGCGCCCAAACAAAAATAGTTTTTGACCGGATGTTTTCATTGTATAAATGGGACAATGATAATGGCACAATGCAAACGCCATTAAAAGGAAAGATATTCGTTCTTATGGCAAGCGCGTTTGAAGCTATGGGTTTGGATGCTTTAGAAAAACCTTTCTCGCTTACTGCGGAGTATACAGGGATGGCATTCGAATCTTTGCTTGTTGCTAACGCCGGAGTTTCCGGTGCTATTAAGGCTAACAGCGATGCTCGGCAAAAAGCGATTGCCTTGGGGGAGAAGGTTGGCTGACAGCTTTTCCTGTCTCGCCCTGTTTTTTAAAGCCAGAAAAGAATTCTTCGCTTAACGCAATTTTTCCCCGGGAACAAAAAGGCAAGGGACGATAAAAACCGCCTAAAATGCGTAACTCGCCCTATATAACTACATGATTAAGGAAATAGCTCAAACACCCGCATTTTTAAACGGCGGTTTTTATCTAAAAATTGCTATATCGCTCATAATTCTTTTTTGTCTTTTCCGGATACGCTCAAAAATTATCAGTTTCATTAAATAGGCAATTTATGCAATTTTGGATGCATGGTTAATTTAAGTAATTTAGTTGACAAAATATCTAATCCAAGTATATAATCACCTTGTTCTTTAAATTTTGGTTGTATAGGTTTAGGGAAATCCGTGGCCACAAGGCCATGGTTTGGCTTCTTTTTAGCCAAAGCCATAAAATCGGATGCGGTCCCGCCGCTGTAATCGGGGACGAAAATCACAAATGCCACTGTTTTATTCTAAAATGGGAAGGCGTGATGAGTAGAATGAGCCGAGAGCCAGAAGACCTGCCTATATGAAAAGATTACGGCAATTAAGATTTGTGTAACGTGTAAAGTGTAATGTGTAACGAAGGTGCAATGGGTCTACGCGTAAAGCCATTACACAACTAAACATTCTACCAGTATTACACGTTAAACCTTGCACTTTACACAATTGAATTACCGTAATCGATCTTCGCGGAAGGGTTAAGTTAAAATAGGGGCACAACCCGGCTATAGTATTTATAAAAATACTGAAGTCGGGTTTTTATTTTTTTAATGAGCACATCACTTTTTCAAGCGTGTAAACGCGCAGAAAAAGTGATAGTGCGAATTAACCCCGCCGAGCGCCAAAAAATTGTCGAAGAGAATTTTTTGGCATCCCCTGCGAGGCGGGGTAATTAGATGTTTGTAACATAAATATTAATGAGAAAGTTATACTTATTTATTGTTTCTGTTTTTGTAATCTTTAGCAACGCAGATTATTCTTTTCCTGCCGAAAATTTACGAATTATTTCACTTGCGCCATCTACCACGGAGATATTGTTTGCTTTAGGGTTAGACAAGGAAATAGTGGGGGTAAGTGAATTTTGTAACTATCCTTCTAAGGCTCTTGTTAAAGAAAAAGTAGGAACTTTTAGCCAACCGAATATCGAAAAAATATTATCTTTAAAGCCGGATATTATATTTTGTACAGGATTGGAGCAGGCGCCACTGGCTGAAAATTTAAAAAAATTAAAACTTAATGTTATTATCAGTGATCCTTCCAGTATAAATTCTTTGTTGGTATCGATTGCAGAGATAGGGAAGCTTACAAACAAAGAAAATCAAGCAGGTTTACTTATTAAGCATATGGAAGACGGTATCAATGAGATAAAATCACTTGCCGCTAAAATACCCAAAGAAAGAAAGCAGAAAGTTTTTATTGAAATCTGGAACAACCCTTTAAGCACAGCCGGCAGAAAATCGTTTATTAATGAACTTATCGAGCTTGCCGGAGGAAATAATATTGCCTATGATTTGAAAACTGCGTATGGTTCATTTAGCCCGGAGCTGGTAATAAAACGAAACCCGGATTGTATTATTCTCGCTTATATGGGTAAGGACAATCCCGGGGATGGATTAAGGGCCCGTGCCGGCTGGAACAAGATTACCGCAGTAAAAAATAATCGAGTGTATGGAGACATTGATCCGGACATTCTGCTTCGTCCTGGGCCGCGGATACAAGAAGCTTTACGAGAAATTTATAAAAGGCTATATGAGTAATCCAATGAGAAAGAAAATCTTATTTATAGGCGGAGCGCTAATTTTAATTATTATTTTCGGCATTATTAAGGGCTCGGTTAATTTTAGTTTACCGGAATTATTTTCCAGCGAAAACCGTCAAATTCTTCATCTTAGATTGGCGCGAGTACTCCTGGCAATAATTTCCTCAAGCGGCCTTGCGGTTTCGGGAATAATCTTGCAGGCTATCTTGAAAAACCCGCTTGCTGAACCATATCTTTTAGGCACTTCAAGCGGTGCAGGCCTTGCGGCGGTGGGGGCTATTGTTTTAGGTGCCTCAACTTTGTATATTCCTTTTGCCGCATTCCTGGGAGCGATTTTGAGCACTCTGTTGGTATATGCTTTAAGCAGAAAATCCGGGAGATTAGGCGTACAATCTTTAATCCTTTCCGGTGTAATTGTTTCAATAGCATTTTCGGCGATAATTGTTTTTTTACTGTCAACATCAAATAAAGAAGCGCTTCATGGAATAACCTGGTGGCTTTGGGGCAGCCTTGAAGTTTTTGATTATAAACTTTTATTTACCGTCAGTGTAATTGTAATTTTAGGAATATTTTCCGCGAGTTTGTTTTCAAAAGAATTAAACGCGATAAGTTTAGGCGAGGAAGAAGCTTTACATTTAGGTATTAATGTAGAATTGCTTAAAAAAATATTACTTTTATTAGTTGCAATAATTACCGCGGCAATTATTTCAGTTTGCGGGATAATTGGTTTTGTAGGTTTAATCATCCCGCATACAGCAAGATTAATCGTTGGGCCAAATCATAAATCGCTCATTCCGGTTTCTTGTTTGATTTCCGCCGCGTTTATGGTTTTATGCGATATTATTTTAAGGACTTTATTCTCTCCTTCAGAAATTCCCATCGGTGTCGTTACCGCTATAAT